>Ga0315273_10000744_pt1 | contig 35175 bp, 59 predicted proteins | sample YL17G02_0_MG_FD_205753 | JGI IMG/M metagenome (GOLD analysis project Ga0315273, IMG submission 205753) | Sediment microbial communities from Yellowstone Lake, YNP, Wyoming, USA - YL17G02_0 | ecosystem: Environmental > Aquatic > Freshwater > Lake > Sediment | place: USA: Wyoming | collected...
CACTCTTCTTATTGCCGATATGGCAGTATGTAACCCTGTATTCGTTCCCATATCTTTTAACGGTGAAGACTTCTCCACAGACATGGCAGGATCTGACGTTCTCTGGGTGCCTACTGCGATAACTTCAGCGCAAAAAGGCGGTTTCTGGTTTGCACAGGCAGGGATTAACTATGGACCTAAAGAGTACCATGGAACTATAACCGGACTGGCGACAGCGTAAGGGGTGGTATAGATGAGAAATTACAACTTTGAAAAATTCAATGGCATACAACCGGCAACACGTGAAGCGTTAAACTGGTTGTATGAAAACAGCGGACTTCCACTAATTAGGGGTAAATGGTTTTTTGTTGATCCTTATACAGGAAGCGCGACAGGCGGAGGAGATGCAGATTCTCCGGTAAACAATATCACACTTGCTTATGATTTATGTACATCCGGAAAAGGTGACGGAATTGTTGTGTTGTCTGGTGGTACTACTTCAGCGGACACTACATCATATCTATCACAGCAGATTACATGGTCAAAGCATGGTATAACCGTTGTAGGTGTTGCAGCTCCAGTGGCAATGGCTCAGCGTGCAAGAATCGCAAACAAGACTATAACAAGCGGTTCGATAACAACAATCAGCTTTACAAATTCAGGTACAGCGGATTATATTTCAGATTCTGCAGGCGGTTTTTTAACTGCCGGTTTTGCAGCCGGTCAGAAAATTTATGTAAATACAACCTCAAATACAAACGATGGTGTCTTTACTATCCTTACAGCAACAGCGACAAGATTGACACTCTCAACCGGTGACTCTCTTACAACTGAAAACGCGGCAACAGCGGGCGCAACTGTAATTGTTTCTTACAATACAATGCTTCTTAATGTTTCCGGTTCAAATAACAGTTTTTATAATCTCCATTTTTATAACGGCGGGACTTATGCCGGAGAAACTGGCGGAATAACCGTTTCAGGAGATAGAAACTTTTTCGGGAATGTACATGTTATAGGTGGTGCAGGCGCGGCAACTTCAGCGGCGAACAACTCAATAACTCTTACAGGTTCAGAGAATACATTTTCAGGTTGTACAATCGGCGGTAATAGCTTTGCACAAGGTGACAATGCAGCGGCAGAGCTTATTCTTTCCGGTACAGTCAAGCGTAACAAGTTTATTGACTGTGAATTTGTGGCTATGGTTTCAGCGGGAACAGCACACGGCGCGATAAAAAGCGTCTCTACTACAGGCGGCGCGGGAACTGTATTCAAGAATTGCCTTTTCAACTATTCACTTTCAAGCACTACACCGGCGGCGGCTCACATTCTGTCAGGTGCAAATGATGAGATTATTCTTTTCAACTGTGCGGCGGCTCAGGTTACTGCATGGGGAACAAGTGTTTATGCGAATATGATCGCGCCTACAGCAGCAGCAGGCGGTGGATTGATGACTACAGCGTAAGATTAAAATTTAGAAGTGGGGTTTAAAAGCCCCACTTTATAAAATGGGTGAAATATATGAGTGAAGCAAGAACAACCGAAATTTTAGAAAGTTCTTTAATCGGCAATAAGATGAGAGTTTCATCAATGCCGTATTTATATGATATAGCTGAAGGGAATATTGCAGGGCATGTGCCTTTTGCTAGAATAGGATATGCCCCGTCAATGTCTGCAAATGCAAACACTGATGTATGGAGTTATTCAGCGACTCAGCCAACTTATCTATTCCCGACAGCGGCTATGGGTATGGAAGTTACAAGCTCCGATAATACGGCTGATATAGGTACATCTATAAAGGACGGTACATCTACAGGCGGATCTTTAACAACTCTTATTGATACCACAAAAGACTTCACAGCGGCTACAGCAGTAGCGGTTGGCGATTGCGTTATTCTTGACAAAGCAGGCGCAAGCCCTGAATACGGATATGTAACTACAGTTGCAGCTACTACATTAACCATTGCAGGCGGTTTCAGTCAAGGCGGTTCTGGAGCTTTACGGGGTTACAATGTAATTGATACAAGTGCAAAGGCTGGGGCGCAAGCGGTAGAAATAAATTTTCTTGACGCTGCATATGCAGAACAAAGAGAGATTGTAATTCTTAATGGTACGGGAGTTGTACCGACTGTTAAACTAACTATGTTCAGAATAAATTCATTTAGAGTAATTACAGTGGGAGCTAATAAAATTCCTACTGGTAATTTATTTTTAAGGCATATTGATAATACTCCGGTTTATTCATATATCACTGCGGGATTTAATCGGGCAAGAAATGCAATGTATACAGTCCCAGCGGGAAAGACGTTATATGTTACAGATTTTAACGGTGGTTATGCGACTACTGGAAACGCCAACAAAGAATATGCGAGAATTACCACACGGGCAAATGTAGACCCGACAACAAAGTTTCAGACAGACGGGATGTTTTACCCGTTTACTGATATTTTATGTCAGAATACAACTATCAATACAGTTTTAACAATACCAACTCAACTATCAGAAAAAACAGATATAAAATTATCTGTGGTTGCGTCGGCTACTGGGGTTGTAACAACCACCATGCGCGGATGGATTGAGGACGCTGATTAAATGATACTGAATTTAATTTCACTTGCTAATATAAAAACTCAGCTGGGCATAGCGTCAGGGACAACAACCTATGACGCGGCTATAACTGCATTGATACCAATAGTAAGTTCAGACATAAGAAGGATTTTAAACAGCAGTTTTGACGATTATGTTTCAGCTTCTTTTGTTTCGGGTTCGACTACTATTGCAATCAGCACTAAGAAGTTTTATACAGAGGTATTGACTAAGCCGCCTTATGAACTCGGTCAAGTAGTCTATCATCCATATATACCGGTTGATACTTATTTATCATCATATAACCCTTTAACTGGATATTACACGCTTTCAGCGACAACAACGGGAGACGGGGACTATATAAACCCGACTATTAAACTGTCAATGTTTCCCACTATATCTAAGATGATATGGTATAAATACAGTAAGCAGAATTATACGGATTCAATCGCAAGGGGTATATCGTCAGAGTCATACGGTCCGGTTTCAATTACTTATTCTGATAAAGAAATAAACCGTCAGTTTGACTATCCACAAGTTTTAATAGATGATTTAGGCACTCCCTTTTGTAGGGTAGGTTAAATAATATGAGTGTAGAGGCTGGAAAATGAAATGGAACAAATGCAAACTTTTGATATTATCATGTTACTTTGTCGCATTCAGTTGTTTTTGTTCGGCTGCATTTTTACCTCAGGGTCTCAAATTATTAAGGGACAATTCAAAATTTCAGAAAGTCTCAGCAGACACAAAGGTAAATGTCGAGAGCGCAATTGCACAGACAGACAAAAAGAAAAAGAAGAAGCCACAGCCAAAAATATCAGGCGATAAGATAGCGGTAAATGAATGATTGCTGAATTACTAAATAATCAAAAGTCATACGACATTTTGTTTTATAAAGAAACAAGAACGATTACAAATGGTATTCTTGGTGATCCGTCTTATACACTTTATAAAACAATAAAAGGTATTTATTGGAAGGCTTCAGGAAATAAAAATAATGTTTCTGAAAAGTTTAAAGAACAGGTTTCAGCGGTAGTTATAGTCGATCCTTTATCAATATCAGAATCAGAGATTGAAACTGATATGAAAATAACTGTAACTGGTTTCGGAGATTATCGGCTTGTTTATGCTGATGACATCGGCGGTCAGGGAAAAGTTTTACAATTGAATTTGAAGGAATGGCAATGATAGAAATTACTAGAAATCCGGACGTTTTAAAAGTCATCATTGAAGGTGTAGAAAAAGGCTTGGCGACTATATGTTCAAATGTTAGAGGGCAAGCGGTTTCACTCGCTCCGGTTGATACTAATTTGCTTAAGAACTCAATCACATGGAAGACTTCAAAGTCCGGCGGTGGTGGTGACTGGTCGGGATTGCCTGAGCCAAAGGTTATGGAGGGATATGTAGGAACTCCGGTTGAATATGCAGTTTATCAGGAGTTCGGGACACGCAAAATGAGACCACAGCCATATCTAAGACCGGCAATAGCAATTAAAGCACTTGGAAGAAGAGGCGCGGATGTTATGATTGAAAGACAAAATGAAGTAGCTAAAGGGAAATTAACACCGGGCAACATTTCAAGTCGTGAAACTTTCGGAGTGGGGAATTTAAAATAATGTTCGGAGCAACTGAAATATACACCGCTTTAAATGTGGTAGGAATAACAAATTTACTCGATACATACGGGGCCGGTAAAGCTCTATTTAATGATTCTTTAATACCTGATAATTTCACAGGTAAGAAGTCTATTAACTTTTATTTAATATCTCCAATAATCGGAGCGAGTGAATTAGAAGAGTATGAATATTCAGTAAATTGTAGAGCAGCGACTTTTGACAAATCTTTAACAATGGCTTATACCGTGCATTCGGCACTCAATAGAGTGCATGGAATAGATAGTTTTAAATTAAGCTCGGTATTACAAACGATACCGCCACAAGATTCAACGGATGTTTATAATACTCCGATTTCAATAAAATTAAAAATGAGGTAAGACAATGCCATCACAGACCACCATAACAAGTTACGTTTATTTTCCGGACGGGGCGAAAGTATCCGTTAAAGAATCGGGTGCAGTTTCATACACCGATCTCGGAGCCATAGAAAACGCAGTAACAGCGACACTCAATTATGATGAATCACAGATTGAGACAGCAAACGCAGGGAAACTTGCAAAGCGAATTAAGAACATGACTATTGCAGGAGCTTTTAATTTAATCAATTTAGACCCTGCAAATATTGTCAGATTGGGTGGTGGTCTTTTCACCAGTTCAACTACAGCGGCAAGCGCAAATACTACCGCGCCGGTTCAGGTTATAGCGGCTAACTGGAATGACAATATTAAGTATGAGCTTATAATGCTTGAAAGCTCTTCTGACAGCACAAAACTTAAATTGAGCGCAAAGCCGACATTGACAAGCGTTACTCTTGATGCTGGTGGTTCTCCTGAAGTTTTGGCAGAAATCGGAGCAGGAGCAGGCGGTGATTATATGGTTGTTGCCGATGCCAATAGCTATTCTGGTTGGTCAATTATTTTCAACTCCACCGGCATGACTACAGGTACACCAAAAGCAAAAGCAATAAGCATTGACTATGGTTCAAATACTCCGGTTGCAAAAACTACTATTCACTGCGGTTCTTCAGGTGCCACACTTGCAGCCTATGCAATGAAAATAACTCACACTGACAGTGCAAGCAAAGTCAGAGAGCTCGAACTTTATTCAGTAGATGCAAATAGTGGCGGGTTCGCTTTTAACTTTAAAGGTGCAAATGAAGACGGTGTGGAATCTCTACCTCTTACATTTACGGCTAAACTCGATAGTACATTAACCGATGGAAGACAGCTTTTCGCATTTAGTGTTGACAACGGAGCACAATAAATAATATAAATATTGTAGCCTGTTAATTCAGGCTACAATAAAATAGAACTCAACGGAGATTATAATGTCAAAAAAGATTGAATATGAATTGAATTGCAGAATCAAGGGCAAGAAGTTAATCAAGAAAATTGAAATTGATTTCATTCCGAATCAGCGTCACGAAGACTTTGCAAAAATACAATCTGAAATTATAGACGTTCAGAGAAAGTGGAACCACATAAAAGCACTACAGGAAGAAGTAAGTCTTTTACTCAACGATAAAGAAAACAATACAATAGAAAACATAAAAATATTTAAAGACAAGATTGAAAAAGTATCTGAAGAAATTAAACAAATTTCAGGCACTCGAATACTTGAAAGAAGATTTAAGCTCGTTAAAAATATACTTATTGATAATGGATATGGTGATGAAGCTGATTTAATGAGCTGGGATTTTTGGAATAATTCAGTTGAGCCTGCGACTATAAATGAGTTTCTGGAAATTGCAGTTTATAAAGACATAGATACTAAAAAAAAAGTGGTTCATTAAAGATTAAAGAATTTCATGTTGATCGGTTAATTGCTGCACTCAACAAATATTACAGACCGATAACAAGTGAAGAATACTGGTTGAAAATGGATATACCCGCCACGAACAACGCCGTTGCGGTTGCAGGGTTTCCAAAGGAAGTAGAAGACTGGATATGGGAATTAGAGCGAAAACCTTTTTCAATATTTTAAGGATGTGATAAATGGCAAGTTATGAAATAGGTCAGTTAGTATGGAAAATATCAGGTGATACATCCGGAATAGATCAGTCACTTAAAAAAACTGAATCGAGTTTTTCCAAAATAGTAAACACTGCCAAAGGTTTTTTGGGCATAGGACTTGCAGCCGGTTTTCTATCAATTGCTAAGTCCGCATTAAAGGGCGCGTCTGACCTTGAACAGCAGAACGTTGCATTTACCGTATTACTTGGATCTGCCTCAAAAGCAAAAGCCCTTATGGGTGAACTCCGTGACCTTGCTACATTTACACCATTCTCACAGTCAGATTTAATACAGAATGCTAAACTGCTTTTAAACTTTGGTGTTGCCGGAAAAGATGTAACCGACACACTTTCAAGACTCGGAGATGTTGCGAGTGGAGATGCTAACAAGCTAAGTTCTTTAACCCTTGCATTCGCTCAGGCTTCATCCGCTGGAAAGCTCACAGGTCAAGACTTATTACAAATGATAAACGCCGGTTTCAACCCTCTTCAGGAAATATCAGCAAAGACCGGAAAGTCGATGGCTCAACTCCGCAAAGACATGGAAAACGGTCAAATAGGAATAGATCAGGTAAAAGGGGCTTTTATAACTGCCACTTCAGAGGGCGGGCGTTTCTATCAAATGAATCAAAAGCAATCTCAAACCCTTGCCGGTCAATGGTCAACCCTTGGCGATAATGTAGAGGTATTTTTAACTAAACTCGGACAAATAGAATCAAAGCCGATAAAGGAACTTGTCGGAAATTTAAACGAATTATTGACACTAATAAACAAGGGATCTTTTGACTTTGGGCTATTAGGAGATGCAATAGAATTATCTTTTAAGCCGTTAAATTTACTCGTTTCCGCATTGACCGAAATAGGTAAATCGCTCGAAGTCGGTTCAACTGAAACTGAAAGATATACTTCAGAATTAAAAAGACTTGAAGAAGAAGAGCAAAGATATATTAAATTAAAAGTTCCTGCGGATTCTAATGATATTAAAAATTTACGTGAAAAAATATCACTCACAAAAGATTTAATAAGGAATAGTCTAGTACCCACTGCTGAAAATGAACTTGAATCTTGGAAACAGAGAGGGATTATATCTGCTGATGTTCAAAAGGCAGAGATAAAAGGCACAAAAGAATTATCAGCAGAACAGAAAAAATGGGCTCAAGAAAGAAGGTCTTTACAGCAATCAACATCTGATTTTGTTAAACAAAATACTCTTTCTGAAACTGAACTAATAAAAGCAGAATTTGAAGAACGGCAAGCGGCTTATAAAAAATATAGTCTCACAACTCAAAAAGACATAGCGGCACTTTCTGATTATGCTATTATCACAAATCAGAGAATAAAAGATTCCGAACAGCAACAATATTTAGAAAGAATTGCAAACTTTAATTCATACGCGCAGGCAGTTGGAAGTCAGATAACGGGTTTACTCTCTGCATTTCAGGGTCTATTCGCGGCACGTGCAAAAGCTGATATTGACGCACTCGATGCACAGATGGAAGCTGAACTTGAAGCCGCCGGAGTCGCTGAAGAAACTCAGGTTGAACAGGCACAGAAAGAATATGACGCGGCAGTCGCCTCGGCGAACGCTCTGGCAATAGTTGAAAAGAAACGCGCACTTGACAAAGCCACTATTGAAGAAAAATACGCAAAGAAAAAAAGACAGATGGAATATGAATCTGCCCACACTCAATGGGAATTTCAAAGAGCACTTGCAGTTATTCAAGGATCAATGGCTATACTTAACGCATACGCCGCAGGGGCTAAGTTCGGTCCTATTGTAGCCGGTATTTTTGCGGGGGTAGCTGCGGTGGTTACAGGCGTTCAGGTTGCCGCTATACAAGCCGGAGAGCCACAGCCCCCTAAATTTGCAGGCGGTGGAATTATACCCGGCTCTATGCAAGGGACAACTATCATAGCCGGAGAGAACAACAGAACTGAACTTGTTTCAAATCCTGACCAGATGGCTAATATATTAAATGCAATCGGGAACGGTGCTGGAGTTATTCGTGGAGATAAAGAAAATCAAAGCGTAATAAATATATATCTTGACGGGGATATGATTTATTCTAATCTCTACAGGGACAGCAAAAACGGACGTGTCCAGATTGATGAGCGGGCGATAGTGCGATGATTAAATATTACTGGATGGCACGATATTAGATGGTTATATAAGAATTACGCCAAATATGCGACAATAACGGCAAGCAATGAATCCGCTATGGGGTTCAGTGACGCTTTTAAAGACTCACGATTAAGCCGATATGGAAGAACTACCGGAACGACTACCGATATACATGTTGATTTAGGCAGTCAATATTTTTTATCATATATCGCATTACTTGGAACTAACCTCTCTCAATATGCGACTATAATAGTATATGGAAATACTTCAAATGATTTTACCGGATATTTAGTATCATATGCATTAACACCGGCGGTTAATATTATTGACGTTATATCGGATGAAGATTATAATTCTGGTTATTTCAATCTTGTCGGTGCAGATTTTCAATACATCGGCGGCAACGCTTCACCTACTAATTTTGATTATTTCCTTACCGATGAATTTGGAAATCAAATAGTTGATGAATTTGGAAACTCTGTATATGGTTTTATCTGGGTAATAGATACAACTGTTTATGATGTTACGGATGAGTTTGTAAATCAGATATGGGGAAACATTTATTCTTCTGGTTATAGATACTGGAAAATATCAATTAGTGATCCGTTAAATTCAAGTGGTTACATTGAAATAAGTAAACTTTATTTCGGAGATTATTTGCAATTGCCGGGAATGTCAAGAGATCAGAAAATCCCAAAAGCCTCCACAAGCAAAGTGACAGAGTCAACCACTGGGCAATCTTACGGAGACAAGGGAATCACTTACAACTATGGTTCAATAACTTTTCCGTTTGTTGATGATGATGAGAAACTGCAAATAGATACCGCATTCGATGTAATAGATAAAGTCGAGCCTTTTATCATGATGATATGGGAAGAGGAGCTTGACGTTCAACCTGCTATTTATTCTTTGTTGACAACTGACCTTGACTGGCAGAGAATACCGGAGACAACTCCGAGAGTATGGTCGTTAAATTTTGGATTCAAGGAGACATTTTAAATGTTAATACAAATCAATAAAGAAGTTGAATGTTGGTTCCCGATTGATGGATATAATGGATTTTATGAAATAAGCAATCTTGGAAATGTTAAAAGTCTTGGAAGAAAAGTACCAACAAAAGATGGTAAAATAAAGCATTTGAAGGAAAAAATATTAAAACCGCAAAAAGATGAAGCCGGTTATTTACACGTCGTACTGTGCAGAAAAAACATAAAAGACATAAGAAATGTCCATAGATTGATATGTGAATCATACCTTAAAGATGAAAATAAAAAAGGTCTTATAGTAAATCATAAGAATGGAATAAAATATGATAATCGTTTAGACAATCTTGAATTTGTAACATACAGCCAGAATATAAAACACGGATTTGATGTTCTTGGAAGAAAAATAGAAATGAAAACGCTTATGAAAAAAGTATCTAACTATGATCTTGACGGTAATAAAATTGGAACTTATAAATCAATAATGGAAGCATCAAGAATGACCGGAACACACGAAAGAAATATATCTTTTTGCATAAATAACCATAGAAAAACAGCAAACAAATTTATTTGGAAATTGGAGCGATAACATGTCCGGAAGCCGTTTAAATAATTATTCAAGCATTGACAGCAACATTCTGGAAATGCAACTAACCGAAGATGCAAGTTTTATCGGGCAACATACAGTTTCGTTGACCAACTATAAAACAACAACCATTCCACAGATTGCAGCCGGTTCAAAGGTGGAAGTCTCTGGCGCGCTTTACGGTTTCAGTTCTGCGGAGTCTATCGGGGGCAGTGCTTCAGATGGTGTAAATTACATTGTCATTATACCAAACACGACAACTTGTACAGCCGAATGGAGACAAACGGCTCCTACATGGTCGGACGCTAAACAGGGGTATTACGGAACTGGTGGAAGTGCTAATTATAGATACCTTAATTTTAAGATTACTAAGGTAGGAACAAGTTATACAAAACAGGTTTATTATTATGATGATAATGTTGTATTAAATCAAGCAGATATCACAACAGCTAATATCTTAACCGGAGTTATAGACTCATTAACCGTAACCGGAGATACAAATCTGTCATCTGGTAAAAAAATCTATTATGATGGAGTTGGTCATTTCGGTTATGACATAACTGGTCAAGTAATGCGTTATAAAAATGTTAGTGTCGCAACGAATTCGTCTGGAATGGGATACGTTGCACATGGAATAGCAAATGGAAAAAGCAATATAATAAGAAATATATCCGGTATAACTGGAACGGTATCTGATATAGCTAGAGGTGTAATAAATTCGTCATTGATAACATTCAATGACACAAATATATACATAACTGGATCAGCTGCATCTACGCTTCACATATTTAATATTGAGTATTGGGCCTAATGTTTACAGATAATAAAAAACAGAAAATAATACTCTATGAATACGGAATACCTAACCGAGTTCATGGGTTTATAAATTATTCCGGTGGGATTTATCAATCTCCAATATCTCCGGGTGTAATTGTAGTCACAGACGATAACGCAAACACCGGATATTATACAAATCAAAACGCTGTTATTTACAACGTGCAATCCATAACAGTCGATAATATGATTTACACTAAAGTCTTGTCAATTGCGGCACTTTACACACAAGACCGATCATGGTATTATGATAGCGTTACGACAATATTATATGTCAGATTTGCAAACTATGATCCGCCACTATCTAAAGAAATCTACATAGGTATTGTTTACGGTTACAGCAAAGGATTATCTGATCCTGTTTTCGGTGATAAATACTATGAACAAAGAATTGAGTCTATTTTCGGAGTTAAGAAAAGCAAAGACCCGTTATTTTTCGGATTGCTTAAATTCTCATCCGGTTCTGTAAAACTGATTAACACCGATGGAGCGCTTGATAATTGGGGCAATCTCAATTTATTCAGGCAACCATCTAAAATACTAATCGGAGAGGAGGGAGACACATACAGTGCATTAAAGCAGGTGTTTACTGGTATTATCGGGAATTATTCTTACTCATGGGATTCGATATCAATTAAGAATGATGATATCCGGTCAAACTTAACTAACCCGATACCATATAATCAATATTTAGTTGCTGATTATGCTCAATTAAATACTTCAAATGTGGGAAAATATAAGCCTATTGCTTATGGAGACATTAGACACGGAATCTGTATTTGTGTTGATGAGATGACAACACCGGCACCGTTAACATATACATTTAGTTTTATGGATATTGAACATTATAGACCGACATCAACAGATAAAATATATGTAGAGGAGGTTGATGTCACAGCAAGTGCGGTTGTAACACTTGCAACTGCAACATTTACACTTCCAGCGGCAACGGTTGACGGAAAATTTTCAGATGTTACTATTACATTCAGAGGTGCTGATTTAGATAATGGAGTCGAGATAATAAAAGATATTATGCTCAAATATGCGGATGTTTCGTATATCGCTTCAAACTATGATTTAACCGAGGTAGCCGCTGCGGTAACGGTCGCAGGGGCAAGAAATACATCTTTATACGCTCATGAAAAGCAAGCTCTTAATAAGGCAATAGAACAACTCTGCATAGACATTGACGGTTTATTTTTCGCCAAAGACAACGGTCTTTATACTGTCAGAATATACAGTGCAATCCGTACACCGGTTAAAACTATTTATAAGTATCAATGGAAAAGTGAACCTGATATAACAAACGATACAGATGAGTTTCTATCATCAGTTGATATTGATTATTCAAAAAATCAAAAATCAGGCGATTACATTACATACACAAATACTGTCTATGAATCTGGTGTAATTGACCTATATCATTCGACGCAATCGAAGACGATAAAAACAGGCTTGACGGATTCGGCATCTGCTGATTTAAAATCAGAAGTAATAATGTCAACCTCTAAGCAGATTAAAGACATAGTTACACGATCAACTACTTTTGAACATTATGATTTAGAGATTATGGATTTTGTTTATGCAGATCCAAAATGTAGAATCAGCGGAACTGAATCACTTTCAATATGGGAAGTGATCGGAATTGATAAAAATTTAGACAATTGGAATATCAAATTAACATTAAGATATATTTCAGAAATACCAACATAGGAGAATTACAATGGCAAATAAGACAATAAACGATTTCACGCTTAAAGTTAACCCTGCTACAACGGACAGTATTTTAATACAAGAATCTGGAGGAACAACAAAACGATCATATGCAATAGGAAGAGGGCTGGGAGGAGTAGCGTCTAATACAGCATACGGAGTCGGAACTCTTGCAAGTTCAACTAGTGGAGCAGCAAACTGCGCTAACGGAGAGTATTCATTGTCATCTTTAACAACTGGTACGGGTAATTCAGCATATGGAGCTAGTTCACTTCTTGCTACAACTACAGGAGGATTAAATACTGCCATCGGTCTTCAAGCGGGAGATACTCTCACCACTGGATCAAATAACTCAATGATAGGACATAACGCGCAACCCTCTGCCGTTGGAGTATCAAATGAAATAACGCTTGGTAATGCTTCAGTTGACAAATTAAGATGTCAGGTTGATGTTACAGTGTTATCGGATGAAAGAGATAAAACTGAAATAGAAGAGATTGATTGTGGACTATTATTCATAAAAGAATTAAAACCAAAAAAGTATAAGATGAATCCGCGCGAAAGATACGAAGGCGTAAACGATGGAAGCAAAAAAGATAAAAACTTTAAAGTCGGATTTATCGCTCAGGAATTAAAAGAAGCTCAGTTAAAAACAGGAACAGAGTATTTTGCACTTGTATCTGAAAGTAATCCCGACAAGCTAGAAGTTACATACTCTCATTTATATCCTGTTATAGTCAAAGCATTACAGGAATTACTTGTAAAAATTGAAATCTTAGAAACTAAGATAGCAAAATTACAAAAATGAACTATTCATTTATGACATTAAAAGCCTTAATGATTGATTATAACCAGTTTAAGAAATCAAACTTGCAACCAGCGATTATGAAAGTATTAAACTGTGATTATGAAACAGCATTTGAGCTTGGAAAAAAACACTGTAATTTAATTTCTACATGGGCGATTTTGCTATCACTTGAAGTTTATAGTAAAAGTTATGAATCGTTTTTTCGTGAACTCAGAAAAAAAGGTCTATGCTCTGAAAAAGGCGATATGTATATTGACAAGCCTGAACTTTTTGAGAGACTTGGAATTAAATGTAATATCATTAAATATGATTCAATCCCTCCAGAGATAAAAGCCGGTGATTTATTTCAGATTGCAATAAATGACAAAAGTCACTTTATGGCATCTGCGGGAGCTGAAGATGGAAATATTTATTTGTTTGATACTAATAATCGTCCATATGGCGCGGATTTAATAGACGCATTGTCTGTCAAAAATGATAAAATTACATGGTTGAAACGATACGAGAGGGCAATATAATGAAACTATTAAAAGCAATGTATGAAAGTTTAGGCAACTCAAAATCACAGAGATTCTGGAGATTATTTTTAATCATGTGTTTAATTTCAGCAGTTTTAATTGTGGGATTTTACACCGATGCAATTAACATCGCTTTTAATTTTGGATCTGATGCAGTCAAGGCGGTAGTTAATGAATAGCCCAATAGTAAACACGGTTAAAATACCTGCTGAAATTTGGTGTAGAACATGCGGATATTTTCGCCCGATTGTAAATCAAAATAAAGGTAAAGCTGAAGAGTTCAGGGAAAGAATAAATCTTAAAACACCGGATAACTTAAATGGATAAAACACAATGGCGTATAATAATAATGTTTTCACTTTTGGCTTTAATGTTCGCAATGCTGTGCGGGTGCCAACAATCTCCGAAACGTGAAAACTATCAATCTGAATTATCTTTTATGCTTGCTGATTGCAATTATAGAAATCAGCAAAACCCTTTAGCATGTGTAGAGCTTGCAAAGAGATATAATCAAAGGGATCTGAATAAAGAACAGCGCGAAATATTGAGCTTCTGCAAAGATAAGAATAATTATCCAGACGGATGGGATAACGAAAAGTGTAGAATGTTTTTAAAGCAGCGTGATTAAACTGATGTATATCAAATTCATATATAAACTCCTATTCCAACTCCCCCTTTAATCGGGGGGAGTCCTTTTTTTACTTAACAAGAATTATATTCCATCCAGTTATATTTAATATTATCTTTATAATTAAAATATTAAAAACCCCGATAATAAAACCATATATGATAATGTAATAGAAATGTTTTTTCATTTTAGTAACTCCAATCTTTTTTTGTAATACTCTCTGTTATATTTCTTAATGTATTCTAAATTATCTAATTTCCATTGATGGTTTCTTTCTTTTTCTATCTCAATGTTTTTATCTCTCCATTTTTTAAATGCTTTTTTATTTGCATTCTTGCATTTATCAGATTGAAGGTACTTGCTTATTGATATTTTACCTTCAGCAGAAACACAATAAATGTCTTTTGAAATCTGAGCGTTTACGGCTCGACACTCAGAACAAACCCGACAATATTTATCAAGCTCTCTGCCACATTCACAGTATCTTAATTTAACAAGCATTCCACTAACTCCGGTACTTTTGAATTACAATGACAACTGCAACAAAATGCAGCCGTTGCCATATCTGTAAATAGTCCTTTTGTATTTTCCGACATCACTGAATTAAATTCAAGTATTACCGGCGCACTGCATTTAATGCAATTATACTCCACTAATTCTTTTGTTAAATTACCGTTCTCAATAACTCCGACTATTTTCATTTCTTCCCTCTAAATTGCGGAAGAAATTCTTTCAGGGCTTGAATTGCTAAATAAAGTTTGTTCATAGCGGTTACTGATTCAATTAAATTAGCGTTATGACTGGAGTATGATTTATATAATTCTTCCGCTTCATCAACCATGTTTTCAAGTTCTGCTTTGCGGATGTAACCGTTGTTTTCCATACTTCTTATAAAAAAATCGGGTGTAGTAGGTTTATAATTAAGAATACAATCTTCATGTATTTGTCTTGCCATATCTTCTGTCATTTGTATTTTTTTCATTGGGTTCTCCTCACAATATTTTTTTGTAAATCTCTATAATCTTTTTATCGGATATTACCTTTACACCTTTAGCATAATTTATTAAATTACTTTCAGTTATTTTAGTTTTTTTTGATATCAACTTTCTGTTTTCTTTCATACTAATAAAGCACATAAAGTCTTCTCTCAATCCTTTTAAATCAAGATCAATCTTTTCTATTATTTTTTTATTCATTTTTACCTTTCCAATACCCTATTTTATAACATAAAAATAATAATGCAAAATTTATTATTAAATACATTATAATTTCCACGATGTTCATTTCTTTCCTTCATAATAACCAGATTCCATACGGTCAAAAGTGCGTTTCTTTTTATTATCATATTCCTGTCTGATAAAAACAGATTCTACGTAAAACTGATCGCATAGAAATTTTATATCCGCAATTTCAGCATTTCCACCATAATAATCATTCTTCAAATACTTTTCCAGAAATTCCGCGCACTCTTCGGCGAGCTTTTTAACTTGATTTTTCTCCCCGAAATGGTTCATCACTTTTTTAAGATCTTCTTTTTCTTCATCTGAAAACATTATTTATACCGCCCTAAACATTCTTTTAATTTATCGCGGAGTTTAATTTCAATCACTGAATTATCGATGATATAATTAACTTCATCTATTAGCTTTTTTATGTCAGTTTCGGGCTTTAATAACTCAATCACTGGTTTTTCTTTTTTAGGTCTGCTCATTTTACTTAACTCCTGATTTTAAAACAACAATTTCAGAATATAATTCTTTGATAGTTGTTTCGTTTTGTTTCAATGCGTTCATAATAAATTTAATATTGCGTCGTTCTTCATGTCTGGTAATATACCAGACTAACAGAGTCCATGCGATAAGTCCGATAAAATAAATCATTGTTCTTTATCCTCCATATTTTCTATATTTTCTATTATTAAATCATAATATTCACAAACAAAACTATCATCAATATCAAATTCTTTTTCATCTTTACCTTTTGTAATAATCAGTTTAGCGTTTTCTTTTAACCAGTCTATCTCCGCCGGTTCATCAGGATAGCAGTTTTCAGGGAGTGCAGAAGTGACTCCCCTTTCAGCGGGAATAAAAGAAATATCTTTAATTCTGATAAATAAATTTTCGCCTATTTCAACTTCTACTAATGGAATAATTATTTTTTTCATGTTGTATCTCCTTTTGTTTTAATAAAATAACATTATAAAAAATTACATAAAATAACAATTTTTTTACAATCGTTATTTTTATCAATTTCACCAACCTTTATTTCACCATATGAAACATGTTTATAGTTATCGTCTGGAATAGCACCAGACTGCACCAAAGCATCACAAAAGAACTTATCTACAATCGACAATACATTCATCAAGTCAAAAAGCCTCTTGTCACAGGGGCTTACAGTGTAGCTGATGACAACGCTTTGAAACTTCATTTTTAAGAGTTCAGGATATAACCTGTATAGATTTTCCTTAAAATTTATCTTTGCCTGATTAAGTGTATAGTGATGAGTGTTTCTGTATATATTTAGATTTAATGCAAATCGCTTATTATTTACAGTTACATAATCATCTACTAAAAAGATATATTCAATCATTTTATAAAATCCAGTATATGGCTTATAACGTCTATAGTCCATCCGTTTCCGAGCATTTTATAACGCTGTGAATTTGAAACATGATTAGTATAATTATCCGGGACCGTTTGAAGTCGTTCGCATTCTATTGGTGTTAGTTTTCGCCAAGAAACATGGTCTATGCTTATTTTCGGCTCACGATTACCGCCGCCGCAAGTATTCATACAAGATGATTTTCCCTCTATGCTATAAACTCTTTTATTTGATTCATTCCCTGAAATATCAGCTTGACCAACTTCAATACATAAACTATCTTTACTCACACTCGTTAAAGCATCTGACTTTCCGGTTTCATTTATTTCTAATCGTTGTTCAGTTTTTACAAACACTGTACTCAAATCATCGGCATTACTTGTCAAAAGACAATTTGCTTTCCCGTTATTATTTGGTTTATAAATTTTTGAATCTATATCTCTCTTAGTGCTGTCTTTTCCGGTTTCCTGTTTTATTTTACGGCGGGTTTCTTTTCCATGCTCCGATCTTGTTTCAGTAAGCATAAAAGGCGTTTCGGTATTTTCAGGTATAATTATTGGTTTCCCGTTACGTCCACGGAATGCGCCGCCTGTGATGACTAATTGCCGTCTTGATTTATCCTGGTAATTTTCGACAGATGAACCTTTAAAATAATTAGCGTCCAGGCAATAAGATTTATCTCTGTCAGTCATTGCGTTCTCTATTATATCTTTCAACAAAATCCCTTTATCTTTCGGCTGCGTGACTCCTGGTATATTTGTCCAGTACAATCTATTTCTATTTTGAGCAGAAACTAGAGCGGAATTTATCTGAATTGGTTCTAATCTGCCAGTCCGGAATAATTCTCCTTGACTTACACACTCTGGATATATATCTCCGAGTATCGACGAAATAACATCGTTGTATTCTTTTTTCATAACAACATTTTCAAGTAAAAAATATTTTGGTTTATAATATTTTAAAATATCTACAAAAGTAAAAAATAATTTGCTGCGTTCATCTTCAAAATTTAATTGCTTTCCAGCAAAAGAAAAACCCTGACAAGGTGAACCGCCGATGATAATATCAGGTTGCTCGATATTCCAGTTTTCCCATTCTGTAATACTGCCAAGCTGTACAGTATCGGGATAATTTTTCATGGTAACTTGAATTGCATATTTATCAATTTCACTTGCATAATATTTTTCAACCGGAATACCGGCACGTTGTAAAGCAATTTGACCGCACGACATTCCGTCGAAACAGGATAATATTTTCATCTCTTATTCTTCACAACCGGCAATTTAAAGAATATAATCCCGATTCATTTACGAGCCACATATCCCGATTTTGACCTGATACGAAAAATTTTCGCAGTAGCTTTTCATCTCCATCAAGTCTTTCTAATGTTTTTGAAACGTCGGTTAATTCCAGAATATCGCAGATGTCTTTAGCTAACCAGTATGGAACATCGTCTATTAAAATGGTGTTTACTTCTTTAGTAAATTTGTCTTCACAGGTGTAATTAAAAATTTGTATCTGACTCATATTGAACCGCCTTAAAATAAAAAAGGGATAAGATTAGCTATCCTGACCGATTCGCTAAAAATATCCCTTTTGAGATTTTAAAATTGTACGCATCCGGTCAGGTAGTGCCTACAATCTCTTTGTTCATGAACAATAGAGAAACTGTTATATATTGTCAACAAAAATTTAAGGTAATTTTAAAACTTGCAATGACCTGTGAACATTTGAGCTGTAATAAATATAACCTTTTTTAGAAAGTGAATCAAGGTTTATTTCCAAAGATACATTATTTAATCCGGTCCCGTCTGAAAGTCCTTTCATGGTCGGCGGTTTACCAAAATCTTTTTTGTAATTGATAATGAAGTTTAAAATGTTTGATTCTACTATGTCAAGATTTTTCAATATGCCCCCTCTTTCAAGCAATTAGTTTCTTCGATTATTTTATCAATTAAAGCGTCTCTCTCCAAAGGCTTAAAAAATATGTTTTTTGAATCGTTGCATTTCAAGCTACATACTCCGGATAGATTTAATTCATTATCAAGAATAAAATCATTAACCCATTTTCGAGAACGGTCTTTTCTGTACTTTTCCCAGATATAAACCATTATGTGCAATTCTGATCCCTTGCCGGATTTTATTTTATGAGCAACCTGCATTGTATTATAATGCTGAACATGCAACCCGCAAACTTCACATCTGTAATTATTTCTTGTAAATACGCTGTCTCTTATTTCTGAATTCATTTTAAAACCTTATCCCTTAACATTTTATATTCCTGATTGTCACTTATCGGAATTGAACCGCCTATTTCTTCAAGCATTGTATCGCAAAATGTGAAATAGTCTTTTGTTTCTTTTTTGGTAAACTTTGACATAGATGGAACGTAACCGGATATTATCTTTTTAATTAAACCACCAATTCTTATATCGTCGGTTATAACCCTCGAAGACGACTGATGTTTTACTGGTATATCATCAAAGTTAGCGACACCATAAAAATAATGTCCAGTTTGTCTGTAAATCCATTCAGGTTTTAAAATAAACTCATGTGCATATTGATTATTACTCTCTCCAAGGGCTTCAGTCAATGCCGGCAATATTAAGCCCCGGTATAGCCTATGACTCGCAGATGAAATATTATCTGTTATAAAACTTAAACATTTTCCATTCTTAATATTTATATTTTTGCAATCTTTTGTCAGACATTCAGGGCATTCATGTTTATACATTTTTTACCTCATTCAATACAGCAAATTCACCCCGCATTTTAAGTGCTATTTCATTATATTTTAGTGCGGCTTCTTCTTCAGTTAAAAATGATCCTAAATTTATTTGTTTATCATTATCGCCTTTAATATATGCTTGAAACCTATTATGGTCTTTTCGTACGCCTCTGTATTTATTTTTACTACCTTTTAATTTTTTACTATTAAATAAATTTTGACGTCTTGTGCATATTCTCAAATTTGATTTGCAATTATTTAATGGATTTCCATCTATATGATCAACAACCATATCATCAGGGCAATTCATTATGTATCTATGCAGTAATATCCCGCCTCTTATGTTATTTATCCATGTATCATGCTTAATATATGTTGCTCCATGTTTTCTTCTTGAAGCGTTCCATTTATATTTCATTACCTTTTCAAAATCTTCTCCGTCAATAAAAAAATATTCATCGTGATCTTTTGTAGTATTTAATTTAATTGCTATCATTATTCTACCCTCTTAAAAATATTAGCATCAATAGCGTTTAATCTATCATCTGATATTAAAATCTTTTCACGGTCGCCGATTATAAACGCGGGCTTTTCAAACTTTCTTGATGACTCACCGTATATCATTTTCGGAGGGTTATTTGTCGGAACTGCTTTTTTGTAAGCGTCTATGAATTGTTTTCGATGCAGCCCCTCATATTCAGGATTGCGTTGGCAAAAACATATCCAACCCCCGATTGATTCAAGTGCCTGTTCAGCTCTGTTATTGCTTATCATAACATTATCAAGAGAGTTTCCCGATCTGCTTATTTTGTCATACCACTCATTAGCTTCAATGTCAAGGTTTACTATTGGGAAAAACTCTTCAAAGTCAGCAGGAGAGGGCGGTGTTTTAAATTTAGGGTTTACTTTTATTATTATCGTTTTGAATACACCTTCAAGTTCTGATTCTTTAAAGCGGTCTTGTATGTATTCAAAAGTCATACGCTCTACAAGTTTAGAGGAGTACTCTCCATAGTATTCTGATATAGCTTTTATAAATTCTATATGTTTCATTTTATACCCCTAAAATAAATCTGGTTTTAGTTCTTTAATTTTTTTCGTTGTCGTAGCATTTAACTTTTTAAAATCAATAATCGGGTTATTAAATTCTTTTAGTATACTCCATGACTCTTCTTTTACCAAGCAATAAAAAACTACTCCTAAAAGTTTAGGAATAAATTTTGGACTCCACCCGCCGGATTCTAATATTATTTTTGAATATTCTTTTTCAATCAATGTATTTGTAATAAACTTTTCAACAATCTTTTCTTCAATACCGGATTTACATTTTATTTCTGCAATTCCAAACATTCCATTTTTACTATGGTTTTCTTTAAATTCATTTTTGACTATCTTTGACCATGTTACACGCCCAAAGCAATTTTTATAATCATAGTTTTTAATTACAATTCCTTCACCAGTTCCCATGCCGTCTTTTATGAGATAAATATTTTTATCAAGTAATTCAATCAGTTTTTCGGTTGTTGGATTTTTGACTTTGCAAATTGCCGGAATATATTCTAGATTATATTTTTCAAGCAATTTAATATATGTTTCATAATCAAGATACTCATCATTATACATTATATCAAAAATATAAAACTTTCTCCATGATTCATCTCTATATGTTTTTATTGTATGAGGTACAAGCCATTCGCCATATAAAATATAATCGGGATTATCATTAAATAATTTAATTATATTTTCTTGTTTTAAAACCCACTGATAAAATCCTGCGTTATCAGATTCAATTTCTAATTCTCTATTTCTTGAACCGGCGCAAATTTCACCGTTAGACATCCATATACTCCCATTTGTGCCGTCAATTTTTGGGAATACATAACACATACCTATTTCTATTCCTCTGGTTTCAATGGTATCGTGTTTTTCTACGTGTTGGTATTTTTTGAATTCGCTCATCTTTCATACTCCTTTAATCTGTCTTCTATTGCTTGATGATCTACTTTATTTTTAGGTAAGTCCTTGCTTAATATTTCATCATTCCAGCAACAACCATTTAAATACGTTTCAGGATTTTTTCTGTACTGTTTATCCGGTGTTGATTTTACATATCTTTCTACATGGTCAAAAATTAGTAAATAAGTATCAGGTTTAATCTTTTTCCATTTCTTTTCACATGATGCCCTTTCAACTTTTTTATCGTATGCGTTCCAGAAAGTTTCAAAACTATAATCAAGGTCACATGGTTCTTGTTCTGTTCTGTTCTGTTCTTCTTCTTTGTCTGTTCTGTTCTGTTCTTGTTCTATCACTTTTGTCTGTGACGGTCTGTGACTGTCAATGACGGTCTTATATTGTGATATTAAATCCCTTATTTCTTTTGACCTTGTTTGTGATTGCTCTAAGAATTTATAAACTTTATTACATAAAACTCTGCCGGTAATTTCACTTAATTCAAATAATCCCTGATTTATCATATAAGTCATTATTTCGTTTATCTTTGCTGTATTGCCGTTATAAAACTCTGCAATATCTTCACAGGTTTCATTTAATTCAGGCATCGGGCTTTCAGTTGTTATATTCTCAACTACTGATTCTATAATAAGATTATAGAGTCCATATCCTTCAAGACCATATTTACTAATAAGCCGTTTTATTTTAATATCGTTTCTCATGTTTGTCATATGCTTAAAATACTGCATTATTTCACCTCAAAAAGATTTAAAATAAACTGTCTGCCTAATCCCGTCCATTGTCTATCATAAACTATTTTACCGGAATCAAGAACAGTTTCTTTTATACTCACATATCCTTTATCTGAAAAATCAGAATATAAAACCCATGTCCCATTTTGCTTGTATTGTATATGGTGATCTGATAAAATATTATTTAATTCTTGCGCTGATTTTAAATTCATTTCTTTACTTATTTCAGTGGTTGTGTAACACTTGTTAAAATCATGTACAAGCATCTTGACTTGGCTTTCAGCTTTTTCTTTTTGTTCTGTTAAAACTTTAATTCTATCAAATAATATTTCTTGAGCCTGCATTATTATTAAATCTTTTTCAAGTTCTGTTTTTGGAAGCCCGACAATGTTGTCGAGGTCTGTTCTTCCGCTTCTTTCAATTCTTAATTTTATTATTGTAACATGCTCTTGATTTAAATATGTTGATTTGCCATTACTTGCTAATCCGATCTGATTAGCGTGCCTTTGGATAGTTCTTTCGCTTACATTTAAAGCCTCTGCAACTTCTTTTACTGTCATAGTATTTTCTTTTGATAGTTCGTTCATTTTGGTACCATCCTGAAATAAAAAAGGCTACCTATAACAGACCGTTTCCGGTTTCCCCCTGTTATAAATAGCCTTTAAGATTTAAAGCGCACAGGCAAGGGGGAATCAAGCCTCTGCGCTCTTTAATGTGTTACACACTATCTTATATAGTGTAAATGTCAATCAAAATAATGTTCCTTGACTGCGTAAAGTTTCCAATCGTTCACAGCTTGACTTGTGATAGTCCGCGTCTTTTTCTATTGCCAGAAATTCAAATTTTTCTAAATGGCAAGCACAGGCAAGCGAACCACTGCCGGAGTGAGTATCAATAATCTTGTCTCCGGTTTTAGCGTAGTTTTGTAATAGCCAACGATAAAGGGCGACGGGTTTTTGATTTGGATGTTGTAATATATCTTTTTGTTTCATATTTTCTTGAATCATACCTTGCCATTTATATTTAAACTTTCTAACCGCAGAATTAAACGAAGTCCATGCAAGTTCACAATCTGCGAAGTCTGTCAATCCGTTGTCCTTATCCCAAACAATCCAACAGCTTGAATCATGCGGAATTTTACTTATAAAATGATTAGCCCCAAATATGATTTGATTCTTTGATATTCTAAATAATTCATCAAAGTATTTTTTATCAGGTGAACAATTGTCATATTTTACTTTATCGGAATAATTTTTAGAAGCGGTTAATTTACCTCTTGTATGATTTTTTCTGCCGTCCTCTTTTATGCCATAGGGAGGATCAATAATTCCTATATTAAAATATTTATCCGGTATCGTTGCCATAATATCCATGCAGTCAGCTAATATAATCTCATTTAGTTTCATAATCCTCCTTAAATAAACCGGGCTTTTACACCCGGCAATAATTTATATTTCTTTCTTCAGCAGTTCAACCAGTTTTTCGTTTGTAACCTTATGATGTTTTTCAATCTTTTGCAACAATGTCCATATATTCCAGATTGCCACAAACGGCATCACAGCCAGAAATATACCGAAAAGTATTAGAAATAAAATTGTAACTTGCATAATTAACTCCTTATTATTTGTTTTTAAAGCTCTTTTTAAAATGGTATGTCGTCGTCCGAGAATGGATTGTTTTCTATGCTATCGACTTCATGCCCGTTAAAGCTGTTTTGAACGTCTTTGCGTGGCTCTGGTGAAGCCTGAGAGTCATCAGCTTTCTTTCCGTCAAGGAATTGGAAATTATCAACAACGATTTCAATTTTAGATCGTTTTTTCCCGTCCTGATCATCCCACCTTGATTGCTGAAGAGATCCGTTGACACAGATTCTTGAACCCTTTTTGCAATACTCGGAAATAATCTCTCCTGATTTTCCCCACGCTATAAAGTCAAAATAGCTGACAGTTTCTTTTTTCTCTCCGTCTTTTGAATAGCTTTTTGAACTTGCACCGGAAAAAGATGTAACCGATTTTCCTGAAGAAAGGTATCTGGTTTCAGTGTCTCTTGTAAGCCTTACTATTTGTGTAGTTGTGTTAATATCATTCATATTTGAATGTCTCCTTAAATTTATTTAAAATGAATCTGCTTGCCTCAAAAGATACATACTTATTTTATTTAGCATTTCTTTTGATTCAAGTATTACTTTTTTAGCTTCAGCATTTGAAACATCCGGCAATTTTAAAGACTCTATGAGCTTTGAAAATTCAACTATCTTTTCTTTATCCGGTGCAAGTTTTGATTTTTTCTCTTTCTCTTCAGCTTCTTTTTTTATCCGGAGTTCTTCAGATTCTTTCTTTTTAAGCTCGTTTTGAATGCGTTCTTTTTCTGCTCTCTCTTCAGCAAGTTTTTTATCAGCTTCAGCCTTTTCTTTTGCCGCTTTTTCTCTTTCGGCTGCAAGTGCTTTTTCTCTCGCTTCTTTTTCCGCTTTCTCTTTTTTCTCTCTTTCAAGATTTTCTTTTTCAAGTTTCTTTCTTTCAATCTCTGCAAGTGCTTCCCGTTCTTCAGCTTCTTTTTTAAGCTTGATATTTTCAAGTCTGATTTTTTCCCGTTCTTCATGTTCAATCTTTTCTTTTGCAATGCGATCTTCTTCAGCTTTTTTTTCTGCGTCAATTTTCATTTGCAATTGGATCTTTGAACCGGCAACAATTTTTAGAAAATCATCCTCTGAAATTTCAGCAAGATTTAAGCCAGATGGAATAAACTCAGAATATGGCGCGAGTTCAGATTCTCTTTTTATTCTCAATTCAGTTTTAATCTTTTCTCTCTGGGTTTCAACAAATTTTTCCTGTTCTTCAAGATGTTTTTCAAGCGGTGCAATCATGTATTCAATCACGTTATAAACACCCTGAACGGCTTTCCCATATCTCAAAGAGTCTTCTTTCAGTTCTTTTCTTTTTTTATCAGCACTGATTCTTATTTCTTTAAGTCTAAGCCTGCCTTCTCTCGCCTGTTTAATTTCTTCAGCCTGCGAAGCGTCAGTAACGATAATTGATTTTACTTTTTCCGCCCATTCGTTCGCCTGATTAAAAAACGGCATGAATGAATTTTGTAGCGTTAAAGCTGTTGACTCTTCTACATGGCTTTCTTTGATTACTGTTACTAATTGGTTTTCCATATATATCTCCTTTATTTTAATTCTCTTACTTTTTTTTCAAGGTCATCCAATTCTTTTAAAAACAGTTTGACCTCTCCGCAAATTTCGGCAATCATTAAATCATCGCGGTCAACCCGTTTAACAAATAATCTGAGATTTGCGGGACACCTATCATCATATGAGACAAAATCACACCAGTCACGTTCAGCACAGTACATTTGATGTTGCATCTGGTAAATATAATCTTTTTTAATCTCACCTGAAATTATAGTTTCAATGTGGGTTGATGTATTCGGGTTTTTAATTTCAATCAATCCATTTTCACCAACTAATCTATCAGGGGAACTCCCCTCCATAAGTCCGGATGGAGATTCAAAAAAGCCGCATTTATCAACAATTGAATAGGTGTTAATCTCATATGCAATAGCAGCATCATTTTCTTTGTCGATACCTCTTTGCATTTCGGCGCTGACATAATGCTCTGCCATTTCACCAGTTAAGCGTTCGAGCAACAACTGAAACATATAATTTTTACGGCTTGCCGATGGTGCGCCTGATTTACCTTTGCTCATTATATCGCCAACTCTGGAGCTGGTTACTTTACCTAAACGGCAAGCAATCCACTCCGGAGAGCCCTGTTCACAATCTATCATCATTTAAAGTCACCTCTCCTCGCAGATATAGCAAGATCAATTTCTTTCAATTCGTCATCAGTCCACGAATTTTGATTGATAAAACCCTCCAATGTTTTAAGATGGTTTAAGTCTTTAGCATTTTTAATAACCGGTAAGGCTTTGCTGATTACACCTTTTGGTTTTACTTTTGGTTCTTCCGGTTGTTCAAATTCTTTATTCATTCTCTGTACATATGAGTTATCGTCGAACAATCCTTCAAAAACATCGGAATTAAAACCAAGCCTTGAAAGTCCTTTTGTTAGTGCATCGGTTGAAATTTTCTTTGATAGATCATTTTCAACCTTATAACCGCTTTTCGTCTTTGCATAAAAAGTAATATCTGCCTGAATTGGAATTTCACCTTCAGGGAAAAAAAGAATAGCTGTATAAATCAATAATCCTTTTTCTTCAGTATCAAACATTATGGGCGTAAATTTTTGATCCCTGACTCCCCATTTCGTGCCCATTATTCCCCATTGTTCAGTGGCATGTTTAATTTGAAATTGCGCTCCGATTGCTGTATGTTCAAACGGATATTTTACAAGCTTTGTTTCTTTTGGATTAGTTTTGCAAACGCTATTCCAAAACTTCATATTTTCTTCTTTCATTTCTCCCCCTTGACTGTATTCTCTAAATATTCTTTACTCTTCAGGAACATATCTACCCCTTTACGGATTGATTCAACCATCGGTTGCCCACTGTCAACCCTGTACTGATTGAGCTTAGAATGTTGCTCGTCTTTCAGGTTTACTAAAATCTTTGTCATTTTTCACCTTCTTTTATTAGATTTGAGATCATTTTAATATATGTGTAATACTCTGCTATTTGTTCATCTGTATAATTATTTTCTTTTCCAATTGATTCATATTTTTCAAGCCATTCATCAATAGAATGTTTTTCACAGCCGATATGAATTATTTTATCTATGTAAAAAACTGAATGGGCTGAACCGGCAATATTTAATATCGGTAATTTTATACCTTTAGCACCTCCCAGATTAGCACCTCCCATATTAGCACCTCCATATTAGCACCTCTCAGATTAGCACCTCTCAGATCAGCACCTCTATTTTTTTCAAGTGCATCTCTAATACTTCCATACTCTCCGGCGATAATAATATTACCGGTAAATCTGTTTTTAATCTCGATATTCATTTAAATCTCCTCCGTTTCAATAAATAGACAATATAAATATATAATAATATAGTCAAGTAAAAAACGAAATAAAATTATAAATTAAGAAAAAATCTTGACTTTTTGGTATGTTATATAAAAATATTGATACTGAGAGAATAAAATAAATATGATGAGCGACAAAAGAGATAAGTTTGATAAACATAGATCATTTATGAAATTTAAAGTTGAGAATATAAATGATTCATTTTATTCAGATACTTTAAACTATATAACAGAACTTGAATTAGAAAATTCGGAATTGAAAGATGATATCGCCTATATATCAGAACAATGCGATGACCAATTTATAAAAGATATCATAGAGAAACACAGAGCAAATGAATGAGTTTTACATTCCTGAAGTAAACCCCATAATAAGGGAGTTACTTAATAAGCAGATAAAGCCTGTTGTAGTTACCGGAAAGCAGTATAGATGTAACTCTTGTAATAATTACTTTCCTGAAGATGAGACAGACCTTTATAAATATAATCCTGATAGCAATAGACGACACAGACTATGTTTAAAGTGCATACGGGATAAATCAAGGAAAATAAGATAATGGATAAATTTCCAGAAAACACTAAAGTTATACTTGCTTTTGGCAATGTTAATGATATGGTTGACCCGATAGATATAAAAGACATAATTAAACCGGCAATTAAAAAGGATAAATAAAATGCAAATAGTAGACTGCTCGGGATGTGGCAATTGTATGGACCTCATAGAGGAAAAGAAATGCCCACGAAATGCGATATCAATGAATAAATACCATGGTTATGCAAATTGTGTAATTGACTCTAAAAAGTGTAATAACTGCGGATTGTGCAAAAAGAATATTGATTGTCTTAACGATTGCTTTACAGATGATGAAAAGGAATGAATATATTGAGTTGCTTTGACGGAATGTCATGTGGTCAAATTGCCTTGAATAAAGCCGGCATTAAATATGATAATTACTATGCAAGTGAGATAAAAAAGCATGCCATCGCAGTAACACAATATAATTACCCGGATACAATTCAACTTGGAGACATAACAAAAGTTAAAAGTTCAGATTTACCACAGATTGATTTATTGATAGGTGGATCACCTTGTCAGGATTTTAGCAGAGCAAATTCAGAAAGAAAAGGTCTTGACGGTGTAAAAAGTTCTTTGTTTTATGAATTTATCAGATTATATAATGAATTGAAACCAAAATATTTTTTACTTGAAAATGTGATAATGGAAAGTAAAGGTTATAATATTATATCTGAATTGATGGGGACAGAGCCTGTTAGAATGTGCGGAAGTTTAGTTTCGGGAGCTTTAAGAGATAGGCTTTACTGGACAAATATAGGTGATGAAGAGCTTGACTTATTCGGGAATAGAAAGTCAGCAATTCCACAACCAAAAGACAAAAAGATAAAATTAAATAATGTTTTGGAATACGGATATTCAGACAGACAAAAACACACTTGTTTAAATGTTTCATGTGGTAAAGATGCAAGTCAGAGATACATGATTCATCGGTATAATACGACCGGAATGACAACCGTTATTTATAAAGATGAAAAAATGGATTTAAACGATGGTTTAAGATATTGCACACAAAGAGAACTTGAAAGACTGCATAATATACCTGAAGGATATACTGATATATTAAATAAATATCAGGCGGGAAATTTAATTGGTGACGGCTGGACGGTTGATATTGTATCCCATATATTTAGTTATATAAACTAAGATTAAAGGTCATGAAAATAAAAAACAACACTGGTACAACACATGACTAAAAAAGATTTAATATCTTTAAAAGATAGAACTCCTGAAGAAAGAAAAGAAATTGCTAAAAAAGGCGGTATAAAATCGGGAGAGTCAAAAAGAGAAAAGAAACTACTTTCCGAAACGATAGCTGAAGTTATAGCAGAAATGAGTGGAGTTACTTGCGAAGAGGGTGAGACTTTAAAAGATGTTATTAAGGGCGTATTAAAACAGAAAAGCCCAGCGTCTGTTTCACTCATAAAAGTAATGCTTGAAGCTACTGAAGGGGCAAAGCTCAAAGTTGAATCTGAATCAAAAATAATATATATGGATAAAGACGATTCCGACCTTTAATAAAACATCGAAACAAAAAGACGCTATCCGCTTAATGGGTAAGTTTGTTGAGGTGCTTTTAGAAGGGGGAAGTAGATCTGGAAAAACTTTCATTGCTTGTTATGCAATTATAGCAAGGGCTTTAAAATACAAAAACTCTCACCATTTAATCGTCCGGAAACATTTCAACCACATTAAACAGTCGATATGGTATCAAACACTCCCGTCTGTTCTTAGAATTGCCTTTGATAACTATAAAGTCAGGGAAAATAAATCTGACTGGTTTATTGAGTTTCCAAATGGCTCTCAAATATGGATAGCAGGGACAGACGACAAAGAACGGATTGAAAAGATTCTTGGTTCAGAGTGGGATACTATTTACATGAATGAAGCTTCACAAATGGGCTATAATATTTATGAGATACTTAAAACCAGACTCAATCCACAGCAGGGAATTAAACCGTTATTCTTGATTGACTATAACCCCCCGTCAAAAAAGCATTGGGGCTTTAAAGTATTCAGATTAAAGGTAAATCCTGAAAACGACACTCCATTAAGAAATCCAGACAGATACACGTTTATTAAAATGAATCCCACAGACAACGCTGATAATCTGTCTAATAGTTATATAGAAACGCTTGAGTCGATGTCAGAAAAGAACCGGAAAAGGTTTTTAGATGGTAACTACTCAGACGATGCTGAGGGTGCATTATGGAAACGGGAATGGATTGTAAAGAATCGTCTTGCTTTAATGCCTGAAAATATAATCCGCTGCGTTGTTGCTATAGATCCGAATGTAACAGCCGATAAAAATGTCAGTGAAAATACAGACGAAGCGGGAATTATAACAGTGGGACAAATCAGGATTGACAAAGACGACCATTATATTATTATGAGTGATGACTCAATGCCGGGGCTTTCATGGGGCGAAAAGTCGGTTGAATTATATCATAAATTCAAAGCTGATAAGATAATCGGAGAGGTCAATCAGGGAGGAGACCTGATTGAAATGAATGTCCGGAATTATGATAGGAATGTTTCTTACGATTCAGTCAGGGCAACAAGAGGAAAAGAAGTCAGAGCCGAGCCGATAGCTGATCTATATAGACGGGGGTTTGTCCATCATATTGGAGAGTTTCCGGATCTTGAATCAGAGTTATGTGAATGGACTCCCGGCGCGAACAGGTCTCCGAATAGGCTTGACGCTCTTGTATGGGGGGTTTCTTATCTTGCAGGATTAGGTGAAGCTTATGCAAAAATTAGAAAATGGTGAGGAAAGATGAGAAATCAAGAAATAAATAATTCAGAAATAAAGCGTTTTACATGGTCAGGAAATGAACCGATGGACAACGAAAAAATAGTCAAGATTGTTAAAGACTATTTATCAGGTGAAGAACTGAAAAGACTGCAAAGATATGCAATGTATTATGAATCAATGAACCCCACAATGTACTATAAATATAAAGATAAAGAATACAGGGGCAAGACTCCGAATAACTTTGTCCCGACCGCTTATTATTCAACAATCGTTGATACTATGGCAGGATATATGTTTCAGAATATTCAGTACACCAATAAAGATAAATCAGAAAATATTGATTACCTTAAAGACATTCTATTCTTAAACGATATAGAAGTCAAAGACATGGAAACAGGACTTCGTGCGCTTGCTTATAATAAAGCTGCTGAACTTGTTTACACCACCGGAGATGTAAATTCAATAGAAATTAAATTCGTTTCTTTAGATCCAAGACAGGTTATTTTTGTTTACAATGAATCAATTGAGCCTGAAGTAATATGTGGAATAATTGTTCGTACTTCAAATGATGAAAAATATGACTTAATGATTGATGTGATTTATGCTGATAAATGGCAATATTATTACATGAATAATAATGAACTTACAGTTAGAGAAGATGAACGAATATTGTTTTTTTCTGAATGTCCAGTAGTAGAATACAGAACAGAGATTTTAAATACTAACTCCTCTTTCAATGTGATTATTCCTTACATAGATGCACTTGATTTTATTATGTCCGGTAATTCAAACGAGATTGCCCGTTTAGTTGATGCTATGCTTGTTATTGGTAAGATAATTAAAGATGAAGATCTTGAACATATGGAAGAATGGAAAGTCTTAGAGGGAATGAAGACTGAAGACCGCGCGGAATATATAACGAAAGACATGTCGCCGGTGTTTCGTGAATATGTTTCTAAATTGTTGATAAATGAAATACACAAACATTCACATGTTATTGACTGGTATTCTCCCGACTCAGGACTTACCGGAGAGGTAAGCGCAAAGGCTTTAATTACACGTCTTTTTGATATGGATATGTACTCTCAGAGAATGGAAAAAGTATTTAGACGCGGCACTAAAAAAAGAATCAGGCTCATTTCTGAGTTGATGGTTAAGAAGTCAATTCCAATATCAGATGTTGAAATTATCTATAACAGGACACTTCCTAACACTGCCATTGACACAGCGGTAGCATTAAAAGACGTTCCGTTCATAGACGATGAAACAAAGCTTGAAATGTGTGGTCTTGATGCTGAAAAGATTATGAAGCGAAAAGAAGAGCAGGCAAAGGAAATAAATATTTCTGATTTAATCCCACAGAAAAAAGAAACTGAAGAAAATAAAGAAAATATAATGCTATTTAACGGTAAAACAGATTGAAAATAATAGCTATAACATTATTAACATTTATTTTTATGTGTTCTATTATAGTTTTATTCAGAGTTATAATATCGATTGAATGGATGTACGAATGAACTGGGAAAGCTTCCAAAGTCAAGGATCGATAATGGTTCAATCAGAAATTGATGCACTATCTAAACAGGTACTTGAACAGTATGAGATTGCTTATAAACAAATCAGCTTAGAACTTGAAAAAGTATATGGAAAATTACTTTCCGGAGTTGATCCCATTGATTATTATAACACCTTAATGAAATTTAACAGACTTCAGAAATTACAGGATGAAGTCAAATCACTTTACAATACATATTCAAATAAAGCGGGCTTAATCACTGAGAATATTTCTTTTGTCGGTTTTTCAAACTCATATTATATCAGTCAATACGCTGCTTCATGGTTAGGGTCTTTCCCGATTGGAATACTGCCTTATAATTTAGCGGAATATGCTGTTTACGGAATGCGTGATTCATGGCTCGCAATTAAAGCAAAAAAAGGAATAGAGGCGGTTTACGGAGATGTTTCATTATACAAAGCTAAAAGTGCAACCCTCTTGGAGTTACTTAAAAAGAATCAGGCGCAGGAATTATTTAAAATACAGAATACAATTACTCAGGGACTTCTACAGGGTAAAGGTTATATCAAACTTGTTGAAGATATTAAGAATATTATCGGAGTTACGGCAATTAAAAACGGAGAGATAACAGCCACTGGTGCAAAGTCTAACGCTATGAGAATAATCAGGACTGAATCGAATAGAACTATGAACGCCGGACATTATGCCAACAGTAAGTATCTTGATTCAATCGGTCTTGAAGTCAAACGGAGACTTGTTTCCGTGCTTGACAATCGCACACGGGGACAATCAGCAAGAATGGACGGACAGACAGTCGGAGTGGATGAACCGTTTAAATACCCCGGCGGTGCTACTGCGATGTATCCGGGCAATTCAGGCGTTGCCGCTTATGACATAAACGACAGGGAAAGTGTAATTGATATTATAGACGGTAATGAACCTGAAATAAGATTAGGACGTAATCCAGTAACCGGAGAGAATGAAACATTTACATATAAGAACTTTGACGCATGGCGAAAAGAAAACGGACTCATTAAAAATAAATATGGTGAAATTCTATTCCCACAGGAGAAATAACATGGCTATAATTTCAGAAATACAACTATCGGTAATATCAAATAACAAGCACTATAGTAGTAAAATAATATGGTATTTAAAACAACTCTTTCCACTACTGTATTTTTCAGAATATAAAATATATATTAACAGAGAAATGCACATGGTTACATCATGGAATATGTGGCTTGGCAAGTGTTACAATATTAGATCATTTGAAATTATTAGAGAAGTTGAACACATGACAGATAAAGAAATAGCTTAAAAAAAGAGTTGACAAACTCTATATAATATAAATAAGGTGGTTAAAATATGTTACAACCAGATACAACGGTTCAGGGATCAATTCAGGAACCGGCAACTATTCCGGCGGGGACTATCCAGTCAACACCAAATATCAGCAGTGAAGAATTTGAAGCTATTAAAAAAGCCTTAGAGGACAGCAAAAAAGAAATCTCAGGATTGAATCGTAAAAACACAGAATACGAAAAAGCGATTCAGCAGAAAGAACTTGAAAAATTATCAGAGCAGGACAGGGCAAAAGCTGAACTTGAATTGATAAAACAAGAAAAACTTAAAACTGAGGCAGAAATCAAAGAAATAAGTTTAGCAAGGGTAATTGATACAGAACTATTTAATGCGGGGATAACTCCGGAATTTGCAAAACGCATTAAAGGTGAAACGCCTGAAGAGATAAAAGCTGATATTAAATTATTCAAAGAACAGTACGATAAAGATGTAAATGCACTGGTAGAAAAGAAAGTAAATGAAGCACTGGGTGGTAAACCACCGGCAACGGGCGGGACTCCATCTGGCAGTTTAAGACAGCAACTTATAAATCAGTACAATGAAGCAGAGAAAAAGGGAGACGGCGCGGCAATGTTCAGCTTGAAAGAACATATTCGCAAACTCCCTAAAGAATAAAAATTTAAAGAGGTACAAAAATGAAAATACTTATGTTAATGCTTATACAGTTTATAGGCATGGTCAAGAGGTCGGTTATACTGATGGCATATACTGACACAGAAGACCTGAATTACAGGGGCGAGCTTTTTCTTATCGGTGCGTATCAAACTCCATTTCTTTCCATGATGGGTGGTATCGGCGCGGGAATGCGATCAAACAGCTTTATTTTCCCACTTGCTCAGCCCTATGGACTCTCGGCGGCAAGTCAACCTGCTATAACTGAAGCGGTTTCAGCGGCTGCAGGAACTCCCACAACTATTACAAGAAGTCAGGAAACAAACACAGTACAGATATTTAAATATGATGCGGCTGTTTCATTTGTAAAACAAAGTCAGTTTGGAATTATGTCTGGAATAAACACCAGTGCGGAAAACCCTGTAACTGATGAACTCACTTTCCAGAAACAAGGTCAACTTTACCAAATGGCTATTGACATGGAATACAGCTTTCTCAATGGTGCATTTGCAGACTCTTCCGGATCTGCTACAACTGCCGCAAAAACAAGAGGTATAATCACAGCTTCAACCACAAACACAGTGGCGGGCGGTTCTGCAGCTCTTACAAAAGCAATGGTTAACGAAGTACTGAGAGAGATGGCAACAAATGGAGCTAAATTTCAAAACTGCGTTATTTTCGTGAATGCTTTCCAAAAACAAAAGCTTTCAGATATTTACGGATATGCACCGCAGGATAGAAATATCGGCGGACTTAACGTAAAAACCATAGAGACAGATTTTGCAACTATGGGCGTTGTTTATGATCCTTTCGTTCCCGCTGGCACTCTTCTTATTGCCGATATGGCAGTATGTAACCCTGTATTCGTTCCCATATCTTTTAACGGTGAAGACTTCTCCACAGACATGGCAGGATCTGACGTTCTCTGGGTGCCTACTGCGATAACTTCA
>Ga0315273_10000745_pt1 | contig 35168 bp, 41 predicted proteins | sample YL17G02_0_MG_FD_205753 | JGI IMG/M metagenome (GOLD analysis project Ga0315273, IMG submission 205753) | Sediment microbial communities from Yellowstone Lake, YNP, Wyoming, USA - YL17G02_0 | ecosystem: Environmental > Aquatic > Freshwater > Lake > Sediment | place: USA: Wyoming | collected...
ATCTGCCCTCCAAAGTTGATCGGGGTCTGTATTTCGTACATGCATTGATAAATCAAATTTACAGAATAAACACCCGGGATCTGGACTCAAAACATAATACATATAAGTAAGACGTGGATCCGTTCCGGATTTTTCTAACCCTGTGTATTTAAACTCAAACTGAAGAAAAGCACTATCAATAGAATTAAAACCTTCCACATCAACTGCTTCAATCGTTTCTCTGAGATTCTTGTACCCCAAATGCACGTAAAATGTATCAGGAGCAGTTGCCAATGCCCAGTCTGGTTTTACTTTATGAAACTTGTTCAATATAAGTTTCATATTCAAATTTATGTTAAATGTACCCCCAGAATCGAATTGCTTAGAAGGTATTTTATTCTTCTGGAGCCATTCCCAGGACCCATCAGTAGACATGTTATCAAACACGTAGTATTCTATACCATTTTTGTTTAGATAATCAATCTGGTAAGGCAACAGTTCTATCTCATTATAAATACAAAATGCACTAAAAATTTTTAGCATTTCAAACTCCACAAAACTCTACCTCCTAATTGAAAGTAGTTACAGGGGTTTTATCGACTATTGACCGTAGTCTCTACTTTTGGCAGACTTTGCAATTCCCTTGGCTTCTCTTTGTGCTATGTTTGCTAATGATCCCATTCCCTCAGTACCACCTTTATACCAGGGTTTATAGAAAAACAAATTAACAAAATTCTGTAAAAATAGTTTATACCTGGAAGCGGAATATCGAAGTTCTTCCAACTTATGGAAATTAGGATCTACCTGTAACTGGTAAGATCGTGTAATTTTCATAATAGTAACCCCCTCTTAATTTTCATAATGTCTCCTTCATTCTAAGAGGTTTGGCGGGCACTCCAACCACTGTAAGATCGTCTTCAACATCTTTGAGAACAACAGCACCCAGGCCGAGAGTTACACGGTTTCCAATTTTCACCTTTTCCTTTATCACACTATTAGGAGCTATCCAACATTGTTCTCCAATGGTACACCCACCACAAGTAACTGAATTTGCCATGATAAGTGTGTTCTTTCCAACTGTTACGTTATGACCAACTTGTACCAAATCGTCTACTTTAACTCCTTGGCAAAGTTTTGTTGCTCCAAGTGCTCCTATTTCTACCGTAGAGCATGCACCTATCCACACATCATCTTCTATTTCTATCCTGCCCAAATGGGGGAAATGAACAGGATTGCCATCATCGTCATATTCAAATCCGAACCCCTGCCCACCAAGCACGCTGTTAGCTTTAATAACACAACGGTCTCCTAATCTTACCATTCCCTCAATAGATACCCCAGAACCTATAATGCAATCGTTTCCAATAGAGACTTGACTACCGATACGGGCATAAGCACCAATAGTAACTCGGTTACCAATAATTGCCCCCTCATCGATGATTGCAGTAAGGTGTATACTTATTTCCCTTTTCACCCCAAAAAAATAGTTCAGGACACGTATAAAATCAAGTTTTGCATGACCATACACAATATGTGGAATAGTAGTAAGTTTAGCCGTTTCTGGATCACAAATAGCAAGTGCCGGACGACGCGTTTCTATAAGGTTCAACCGTTCTGAAGTAAAACTTTTAACCCATACCAAATCATTCAACCCACACTCATCAAGATTAGCAGGACGAACTATTACAGACGATTCTCCGTGCAATTCTTTTCCAAGAAATTCTGCTATATTTAAACTTGTTATCATCTCTTTCCCCCTATTTTTTCTACTTTATTCTTAATATAGGAGTCTTGGAGGCCAGACGAAACAGCCAACATCAAGTGGTCGGTCTCCAGTTCGAGGGTCTGCTCAAAAGTTGCACTCATACCTTGATCAATAGCAATTCTTGACAATTTAATAGCTAAAGGAGACCTCTCAAGAATCCTCTTTGCCATCTTCATAGTTTCTTCCATCAACTGATCAACTGGAACAACCTTATTCACGAGTCCAATTTTAAGAGCTTCTTGAGAATCTATAAACTCTCCTGTAAAGATAAGTTCCTTAGTTTTCCCCAAACCCACAAGTTGAGTCATGATTTTCGTCCCCGCCTGTGTAACGGTAAGTCCCACACCTGTTTCTGGAAACCCAAATTTGGTACCTTCTGCTGCTATTCTTATATCACAACTCATGGCAAATTCAAGTCCTCCTCCAACAGCATATCCTTTCACCGCAGCAATTATGGGTTTTCCAAGCATTAGGATATTACGTTCAGTATCCTGCAATCCCTCACTTTCTTTGAACCATTGTTCAAACGACTTTCCTGCTGCACTTTCCTTCAAGTCTTCACCACTACAAAAAGCACGGCCTTCCCCTGTTAGAATAACAAGTTTAACCCCATCATCAAACCTTGCAGCTATAAGAGTTTGGTTTAGATCATCGAGAAGCTGATGAGTGATTGCGTTTAACCGATGTGGTCTATTCAATTTAATAATTCCAATACTTCCTTCTTTTTCAAACAATACAGTTTCCAAGTTTTCCTCCTTATTTTATTACCCACCGCAAAACTTCAAAAGCTTCTGCGTATGGAATACCAATCTGAGTTCCACGAACTATCACAAGAGAACGGAGAAACTCTTCCGAAAAGTAATAACGATCCACCTGTGACTTGTAACAACCTAAAGCCTGCAATTTCTTTTGTAAGTCCTCCTCCAAAAGGCCAATAAAACAAGACGTTTCAAACATGAGGTTGTTCCAAGGATCTTCATATCCAAGAATTGTTGAAGAGAGTTTAAAAGCCCTAAGCCCCTCCCTTGAAATAGTCGTATGGTCTTGATGTAAATCCTTTGTGGAAGGTAGGAAAACAAGGTCTGGATTCCAATTCTTTTGTATGTTGATCATCTTATCCAGTATTTCCTGTCGGTCTTTCTCAAAATTTCTTATCTCAAACTTTTCTACTACAGTATTCCCAGAAAAAACACCCAATATCTTGTTCGATTGATTAAATTCTGGTAAAAGGATTGCCGGATCTATAACTGGCCTACCATCTGAGAAAGCTATATGAAATACTTCTTTTCCTTCCCTAATAAATTTGGCTATAGCTCCCCCGCAACCCAATTCCCCATCGTCTGTATGTGGTGATAAAACAAGAACTCTTTTAAACATTTTGTTCCTCTCTTACAAATTCAAAAGTTGGTGTGGCGTTAAACTCGTTTTTTCTAACATAGTTCAATGTCTTTAGATATTCAAAAACGGCTGGATTGCCAACAGTTTCTACAAATAATACTGGATTCCACTTTTTTAAAGTATCTGTCAACCCCATTAGAACATCCAATTCAAAGCCCTCAACATCCACTTTTATCATTTTTATATCTGAATACCTGCTTAAAATAAAATCCACAGGAACTGTTGCAACATTCACAAAACCAATATTTTTAGACACCTTATACAAACCCACATTATTATCATCCAGAGCAGCAAAACCTTCCATGCAACACAATCCCCAAAATGAAGATCCTGCCACATTATACAAATCAACATTCTTTACATTATTTGCTTCCAACATTTCTTTGTTGTGCAGCAAAGATTCAATTTTTGGTTCAATAGAAACGACTTTATCAGCAACAGATGAGAAAAACAACGTGTGATTACCTATTGAAGATCCAATATCAACAAATGTTCCACCTGCAAAATTTTCTTCAATGTATTTAAGCATGGTTCCTTCGTAAAAATTCCCAGACAACCACGCCCGTTGTTGCCACTCTGCCGGATCTTTGATCAGCATTTGGAACGTTTTATTCTTATATTTTATTTGTGTCAACACAAACGCCTCCTTGCAATAGCCAATGTCTTCTTGTTTTAGAATACATAACTTCTTTTAAAATAATCAGATTTGCTGTATTAAACAAATTGTAATAGTCATGTAGAAAACAATGATCTGTTGTCTCTACGGTAAAACCTTCTTCGTACCATACATCAATAAATAAGTATTTGCCAACCCGTGCATGTTCCTTAATAGTGTTTAAAATACTGTCATATGGTACGTGTAACAATACAGCAAAAGATATCACAAGATTAAATTCAGAATCTGAATACGGAAGAGTAACTCCATCCCATTTGTCCGGTTTAATCCCTGTTCGTTTCTTACATTCCACAATGAACGAATCAACAAAATCGCACATTGTAAACTTTAAATTACAAAGATCCGTTTGTTGTAAGTAACTATAAATTCTACCATAACCAGATCCAACCTCCAATATCTTATCCCCAGGTTTGAGAACATTCTTTACGGTAGAATAGAACAGATCCAGTTCTTTTGGAACATCTATACCAGAATAGTGTGTTCCTCTTTCTTCCCAATATTGTATTGGATTATAAACCATTATTCATCACACGAAAATTTGTCTAACTTCAAATTTCTCAACATATTTTATCCCAAGTAAAGCGGTATAATTGTCCGAGTTGAATAATTGTAAATAGTGGTCTTCCATCCAACTTTTGTGATTCTGAGAAGTCATTCCATTCAATGCCTTCTTCTTCAATTCAAACCAAACTGTTATATCTACAAAGAAATTTGCATTAAAATCTAAACAACTACTCAACGTACTATAAAACAAAACTGAAATTTTTCTTCTCCGGATTGCCGACATAGTAAGATCACAAATCAATCTATGATCTTGGTGTGTATCATTATTTCCAGGAACCAATACGGTGTCAATGTCATAAGCACCGATTACCATTTCCAAATCGGCAACAACGCCAGCATAATCCGTGGAACAAAGTCCTATTCTTTCCCTCCCCTCAAAATGGTCAATCGGTATTAAATTCAAAGCGGTTCTGGATTCTTTTATCCTATCTAAACCACTTGTGGGGTCGTTTTTCCCACCATTGGTTGCAACATAGCAGATTATGTCAGCATTGGATTTCTTTAATTTGCATAAAGTTCCAAAGCACCCGTACTCAATATCATCCGGATGTGACGATATGGCAAGTACCCTATTCCCAAGGAGCATATTTTCCATCCTTCGCATAATATTTGAATCTAATACCATTACGCCTTAACTGATTCTTAATGGACTCTGTCACATCGTTTGCTTCTCCATCTACCACCCTTAAAGGTAAATTAAATTTGGTCTGTTTGTAACAAATAATTTCGTCGTTATGAATAGATAAATCATACCCTAAATTTCCTAATACGTCTAACAAAAATATATGGGTCTTTTTGGGATATGCGTTTTCCCTTATAATTTTTGCAGGAGAACCTCCTGCAAAACAACCACAAGGCAAATCACGATTCACTACTGATCCGGAAGCCACGACGACATTGTCCCCTATGGTTACGTTTGGTAAAACTATTACTCCATTTGGCATCCATACTCTGTTTCCAATTTTAACGGGGCCCCAACGAATAGGAAACCCTTGATCTATTGGTAGGTAACCTCCGTGAGTAAAAACTGCAGCACCAAGCCCTACTTCATCCCCAATATCCACACCTCGGCCTATATTTATCTGAGCATTCCATCCCAAATGTAGCCAACACCCTGTCTTCAAATATGCTCCTTTGTCCCAACAGCTTCCACCTCCGATAATAGCTCCATGGTCAACATAACTTTCGGTTCCTAATTCTATAAAAGTTCCTTCAAGTCTTGCTCCGGAACGGATAATAGAACGATCTCCTATGTGACCCGATTTAACGTTTACAATTGCTCCGTCCTCAATTACTACATCTTTTCCAAAATCAATCATAGTTCTAAAAACCTTTTCAAACGTAATCCAGTCGGTATGTATCCATGAATAGTTTCTACCCACCCACGTGATTTTTTCTGGAGTTCAACTATAGTCTCTGGAGAAAAAGACAGTAGTCTTTCTATTTGTTCGTTCAAAGCGGAAGGTGTATTTGCTACGACAATTGGGCATGTGCAGTTATACTCTTGTTCATACTTATCAAAAGTTCTCGCTTGAGTTACCACAATTTTTCCAAGACCCGCCGCTTCCATAACAGTTATTCCACCCCATTCTCCCAACGATCCCAAAAAACTCTCTATGTAAACATCGCCAGAATCGCTCATTCTTTTAAGATTCTCAATCCAAGGCACCTCATTACCTGCTTCCCACCTATAATTACATCTCCCCTTAAACTTCTCCATTATCTTATTAATTATCTCAGTTCCTTTCGCTCCGCCTCTTGGGTAATGACCAAACGTAAGACCGATCTCCCCTATTGTCTTTGAGTCGCTGAATACGGGCTTTATATACTCCGTGTCTATCGGAGGTATCAACCACTTTTCATTATAGCACCCTAACCCAAAAAATTCTCCATGTTGAAGAAAAGTCATATCCACTACTTTGTTAAACGTATTGCACGCCTTCTTTGGATCCTGTCTAAATGCTCCTCCACCATGGAAAACTGCCCATTTCTGCCAATCCCTTTTTTCTATAGGGGTCAAAACTGCATGCATCATAACTATAACTTTAAACTGGTCTGCAAGTCCCTGTAAACCTATGTATAGACTCCCCTTTACATCTGCAACATTTTTCCATATCACACTTTTTTCAAAGTAGTTAAGTTCATGGTGACAGTTTGCAACAGATAAACAATCCATTCCTACTTTTCTGCCGGCTGCCGCAAAACCTGCTCCCACGTTAGCCCAATCATTAGTAGAAATAAATAATATATCTCTCAAACCAATTCCCACCTTTTTTCCATACTCCAAACTGTTCCATCAACCCTAAAATTAGAATGAGATGCAAAACCAATACTTTCTAAAAAATCTTTAGACAAACCACAGATTAAAGTATCAAAAACAGCCTTGATCACTTGCAACCCGTCTGTGTTGTTTGTAATAAAATCGTGCCCCGATATAATTCCACCTTTTTTAATTTTAGGATACCACAATCTAATGTCTTCGCACACTACGATGTAGTGGTGACTTGCATCAATGTAAAGACGGTCTATAGCAAAAGGAAACGTCTTTGATATTTCCGAACTCTTTCCAACCATTAAGGTAACAAAATCGGAAAGTCCCAATTCATTCATTGTTTTCTGAGCCCATCCTTCGTCAAAGTCATAATTAGCAAACTGGGAGGCGTCGTCAATACTGTAAACCTTTATTCCACATTCCTTACACCTTTCAGCCAACACAACCGTAACCAATCCGTTGCCCGTTCCAAGTTCTACTATTACACCATTCTCTGGAACAGCATCTACCAATTTGCTTATAGTAAGCAAATCTGCCCTTGACGTCCACCCTTTTATGGTCTGTAGAAATTTTGTAAGTTTGCCTTCTTCAATCACAGCACTCCACAATCTCCTTAATTGACTTTCCAAACCACGGATGCTCTTGAATCGGATACGGATGATTATAATTTTTCACCTCGGAAAAGTTCTCAAACCTGCTTGGAGGGAGTGGTTCGCCAGCAGCCATTCTCCGTATCCAATCATAGGTTGGATCATTGATATAGGCATTCTCCTCCCCCAATCTTCTGTAATGGTATGATATCTTTCTAATCAAATATTTCCACGTCCCGACCCTATAATGACTTGATCGTATGGTAGGATGATCCAAAGGCAAAAGTACCCTTCGGTTTCGGTAACTATCTGCAGCGTAAACGTATGAACCCCCTATGTCAGTCACAGCACAGAAATTAGGATAATAAGTATGTCCCTCAAAATATCTAACAGCCCTTTCCTCATACATACTGTTCACCATACCATTGTCATTTCTGTCATAGTAAATCCGGCCATTATCTCTTTTTACCCTATCCATCACATCTTTCCAAAACGGGACAAGCCAATCCGGGGAATTATTCGTATGTGAAAAGTTCCCAACAAAGTTGTCTTCCGCAAACCCAACCCAAACAATTTCTTCTGGCGTAGAAAGTATGTAATCTATGGTCTCCTGCTTCAAAAGTCCATCTCCTGGCATTATGACAAACCAATCCCCATAAGACATGAAAGAGCGGGCAAAATCAAAAAGAGTACCCATCAATATATTCTTGTCCCGAACTGAGACCCTATGCAACCCGTAAGACAGGACCCTACCAATGTTTTTGTAAACTATCTTCTTATCCTTATCGTCAAACTCGGCTATCCTATCCCTAATCCATGTGCTATCCGACTCCTCCCAATAATCATGCCCATAACCCTCCAAAACCACTATCTTATTGGCAGAGGCATATACGTTCCTCAAAACATAGGGGAAAAATGGTTCTACTCCACAAACTAAGATTCCAAAAACTATTCTACTCATCCTTCCTCCTACAAACAACCGTAAACCTTGCTATATCTGCCATAGGAGTATGCTCTTCGGGTTCTAAATTAGCCAATTTACACAACTGTAAAACTCCAAGAGCATTAGGAACGTAATAATTGGTTCTATCTTTGTCATGTACAACATCTACCACCCACAGTAAAGGTACGTCATCACTAAGACCTCTTATCTTCCCTTGATTTGCGGCGGACTCTACTATCACCATGCCTCCCTTTTTGCAACAATTGTAAGCATTTAGTAGTCCCATGTAAGGGTTCTTCAGATGATATAAAATCCCGTAAAATAAAACCACATCAAATCGGTTTTTAAAATCAAAAGGTTCTTCTATTTCCCCAAAACATTTTGTCCAAGGTTCCAAAGGAAAATCTAAGTTTCCTGAATAAAAATATGGGATACCGAAACTGCTCAAAGCTATTGTCGTAGTTTCCGGTGCTGGAAGAAACCTATCAGTAGCTACAACTTCTCTTGCACCCCTACGTTTGGCTTCAATAGCCCAATACCCATCCCATGTTCCAAAATCTAATACAGATTTTCCCGACAGGTCTTCTGGAAGAAAAAAGCGTTTTCCCCTTTCACCCCTATAGTCTACCCTTCCATCAGTCACTTCCCCATTAGGAAGTTCTATTGTGTGCCACCACTTCATTTTATAAACTCAAAAAATTTCTTCAACTTTTCTGTTAACTCCTCTGGAGAGCAACTTGATTTCAATTCAATTGCATTCTTTCGTGTTTGCTCTTCGAAATATGCTGTTGCTTTTCCTCCACTACTTACACCAAGCAAAGGGATATTAAGAATTTCACTAAAAATAAAAGAATGATACCGCATTCCTATAATCCCGTCTACTTTTGTGTACAGATTTAAAAGCCTCCAAACTGAACCCGGAAATGGAGCATTGTAGTATCGCTTCAACCTATCCCCAAAATACACAGAGATACTTGACCAAAGAATTTCTCCCGCCACCATGTCATTAGTTACCAAATCAACAAAATGTCTGCAATGTGGAATATGTACCACATTACATAGCGGTACTCCAATATTCTTGTTAACCGTAAGGTAACGTATAATCTCAGATATTTTGCTTATATCATCATTGCCTGCTGTCACAATGCCTATTACTGGAGACTTCAAATCAAACTTCAAATCAAACTGTTCCTTTTCAAAATGAGTTCTGTTAAAATTATAAGTATAGTCCTTTTCTATATTTACTTTAGGAACACCAATAGATCTCAATATTTCAGCTGATTTCTTAGACCTAACAGAAATAAAATAGGCCATAGAACAAAGGTCTTTTGTAATATCATGAAAATCTGGTTGCAAATACTCTGCTCCAATCTTTCTTATACTTATTTTCATGTTTCTTTTTTTGGCCTGCAAAGCAACTTTAACAAAGTCCTCCACTGCTCCACAAGAATGCAGAATACCCCCACCACCAATAATTAGTTCTCCATCCCTCGCCTCCCGTGGAAAACCGTTTTGGATTAAATCTGAATAGCATGTATACTGTTCAGATATTTTGGATAGATTATATGATCTGCCATCCCAACCAACTTGTGGAGTATTTACATAGATTTGGATAAGATCTGGGAACTCGAGTCTCATGGCCTCAAATATGGCCTCATCCCCAAGGTTCCCACATCCAAAACCTCCCATAGCATATGTTCTCATGCTGATAGTCCTTTCAAAAACGTTATGGCCTCATCATTAGTTTCAAATTTTCCTATATGAAGTGTTTCCTTGTCACTAAACCATGCTACTACGTTTGTCCCTGCAGCAGTAGGAGAAAGAGTAAAATTTCTTACCTTCTCCAAATCAAATAAAACCCTCTTATCTTGACTCCATACCCACTTCATCGGTTTCATAACCATACCTCCTTAAATCACAACCCAGTAGCATTTAGCTCCTGGAAACACCCTTTGCTGAAATTTTAATTCTCCCTCAACTTCCTTCCACCCATCAAAATCTATCACCAAATTAGTTGTTGTGACTTCAAGAACGGAACAGGCTATCATCGCCCAATCAATCGGCCTACCTTCTTCCGAAGCCGTTAATTGAACTTCTGGAGGTACATCATATTTTTCCTTAAACTCAACAATACCAACTGTATTTGCCCCATTTTGATTCTGCTGCTACAATACAAATTCCGTGTTCTTTTATCTCCATAATTTTCTCCTAAATTTCAAACCATTCCTTAGCTTCCTGAAAAATTCTTTCAGGGGTTAGTTTTCGCATACATTCTCCCCCTATCGGCTGATTTGGGGTTGATAACTTCTTATAATACTCGCAGGGGTTGATCCAATCGTAGCAGGGCACGCATGGAAGCTCATTCTTTGGATACAAGGCTTTAACTGTTGGATAATAGTAAATTCGCAAGTATGGATCCATGTTCCCAAACAATCCCAAACATTTCTTTCCCAAAGCCCCTGCTATGTGAACGGCTGCAGAATCAGGAGAAATAATGTAATCCATAATAGAACATAAAGCTATCATTTCCGCCTGATTTGTTTCCCCCATTAGGTTTACTGTTCTCACTTTTCCTATTTTCTCTTTCTCAAAGTTCTCCTTCCCCATCCTCCTGCCGTGCCAAAACTCTTCATTTCCAAAAACTACTATTTTTAAATCCTTCACCGTCCGAAACTGTTTCACAATTTCTGGCACATACTCAGGCGGAATCGTCCGTGTGTTAGACGTGCAAGTAACCTGTATCCCTATGTAACGATATTTCTTACTATACCCGATAGCTTTCTTGACTTCTTTTACTTTCTCTTCATCCACGTTGACGTAAAAATCCTTCTTTGCGTTTTCTATCCCCATCAACCTATCAAACACGTCTGAACGGTTAACAGTTTTGTAAATCTCGGAATCCAAAATTCCACCTACCTCTGGGCTTTCTAATTTATACCGCAAATCTATTACTTTATAAAACGAAGATTTATAGGAATCTGGTATAGGAATAATTTTGTCAAGGAATGGAGCATCTTTAAGAACATCCATGTGCTGTGGACTTGTAGCAAATATTAGTTTTTCATCGGGATGGACTTCTTCGTAGGCTTTTAAAGATGATGAAAGCATTATCAAATCTCCAATCCCACCCATCCGGAGAACCAACGTTCTAGCATCTTTAAGTATTAGGTTTTGATCTATAATATCTCCGCGAAGCAATTTTTCAACCCGTTCCCAAACCATCTCAACCGGAATCTCGGACATACAACGGAAACTATTAAAGCAATTATGGACAAATACCCCAGAAGTCAAAGCAAAATTATGGTATTTATCTACTTGAAGATCAAATACTTCTTCTACCACACCTTGTTCAATAGAAACTACTTTATGATTTACATGTCTTTTTGAAATACTTATTTTTTTACCAATCTCAACTAATTTTTCTGATGTCTCTTTTGTTAAACCTAAATTCCACGGGACTCGATTTTTAATTTTCCAAGGATTGCTCTGAATTTCTTTACCTTTTGCGTTATGTCCTGAAATATATCTTTTCCCGCGATTACAAATTCCCATACAACCACAACCACAAAAATATGGAAGGTAATTATATTCTAAACATTTGGATTTCTTTTCTCTTTCTGGATTTTCATTATACAATTTTTTTCTCTTATTAATTACTTTTTCAACTGTTCCTTTATTCTTCATTGGATTAGACAATTTCATACGTTCTGATGCTTTTATTCTCCTTTCTTTCAACTTATAGTATTTAATTACTAAAACAATCAAAATAAATAATTTAAATGATTCATATAGTTCACATTTTTTTAAATATTTTATTTTTCTCTTTTTATCCCAACCTTCTTTAGCTTTTTTAACAATAATTGGATCTTTCATCGGATTTGTATAATTATACCCAGTTAATTTAAACCTTAACTCTTTATAATTACCCCCAATTTTTTTCTCAATCCTACTATCAATCACGAAAGGACCACATCTTAATTTGTTTGCCAACTCATACAAACCTAAATTATCCTCTAAAATTGATTTTTCTATCAATTCAAAAGTTATATCCTTTCTATATTTGTAATGGTTGGTTCCGTTTAAATTGGCATGTAATTTTATATGATCTTCTTTACTTTTTCTTTCAAAATTGGTTGGATAATTATTATTTTTATTTAAATCTTTGTGATGAACCTGCTCTTTATTCAATTTTTTGCCATTAAAATATTCATCAACTAATAAATAAGTATAATGATAATTATCATCAAGATTAGATTTAATTAACTCGTAACCTGTTCTTGATTTCCTGCGGTACAGAGGCATCAAACTTTCATTTATACAATCTTTTGCTTCTTTATAATTTCCATCCCTAAGCATTAATAAATGATCTTCTGTACACTTAAATGATTCTCCACTATCAAGGGTTAGTTTCACAACTGATTTAGTTCCAGTTTTCCAAACTTTCTTAACTTTGCCAGGAACTACCTCTCCGTTTTCTTTGCACGAGTAAACCCAAAAGTTTTCCTTTCCAACCAAATTTTCAATAGGAACTTCCGTTCCATTTAATAAAGAAATTTTTGTATCACCTGCCAGGCATCTTTCATACCAGCAATTCTGAGCGCAAGGATAGGCAATCCAAATCCCCACAGCATTTGGATAGTACAAAATTCTTGTCCGTGGTGGGTTAGGACCAAACAATGCTATCATTCGTTTTTTCAAAGCCCCCGCTAAATGCATCAACCCACTGTCGGGCACAACCATAAGTTCACATTCATTTATTAGAGCTGCAGTCCACCGTAAAGGCATCCCACCAATAGGAATAAAATTTGGATAAACTTCTGTCTCTGCAGGTGTACCTTCGCTGAAGAAGAGGATGGTTGTATCGGGGTATTTTCCAATTATTCTAAACGCCAGAAGCCCTTGTTTCTCAGCAGGCCATGTTCGTCTCATCGTAGTAGCAGAAACTTGTATTCCTATAAGCCTTCTCCGCTTTGTATTGATATTCTTTTTTATCCAATCCTTTGCCCATTCCTTCTCGGCAGGTGTAACAACGTAGACTGTTTGTTTGTCATCCAATTCCAAATTGGCTAATTCCGCGAAAATATCTATTCGATTTCCCGTAGGATGAAAGTTCGTTTCTATGGCAACTTCTCTGGCTGTGTTGAAATTGTAAACTTTGGTAAATCGGTAGTTTTGTAATTCAGTGGTAAGAACGACTTTGTCAATGTCGGGATTATGCCTCATGACATCAAAAAGTACGCCTCTCTGGTAGTTTTCCGTGGTGCACAGGATTATTTGTTTATTAGGATTTTCTTTTCTGATCTGCCTTATCGTTGGTGTTAACATAATTAAATCCCCAATTCCTCCCGAATTCCTTGCTATCAAAATAGCCTCAGGCAATTCTTTTTCTTGCGGTTGTTGTCTTGGCTTTTTGTTTATACTACGTGAAGCAAAACTTGCGTGGTAGGACATCAAAAACTCCTTATTCTTTCTCTAACTTTGTCAGGGTATTTCAATTCATATTCCCAAATAATTAAACAATCATATCCGTATTTATCGTAATGAGATTTATAAAATTCCTCTTCTTGTTCTTTAATTCTACCCGTAAATTTTTCTCCATGCCACCAATCTCCAAATAATTCAATTACTTGCTTCTTCCCATTTACATTGAACCAGTCCGGGTTTTTGCCTCCAATTATAATTTCTCCGGCACCGGAATAAATAAAATCTGTTGGACGTGAGGTTTGTATAAGATTATCAGTAAAAATCTCCTGATTGTTAGGATGTATGTGGGAAGCTTTTATCATCTTTTTAACAGTATTTTCTTTATAATCAGGATTAGCCCAACGATTAAGAGAATCTATACTATTTTTCTTTCTTCCAATCTCTTTAGTTTCTTTTGTCCATATTGGGATTATGCCTTTCTTAGCTTCTCTGATTTTATTGCAGTGGTTTTCAAATGCAGTAGGATTGGTTTTTAAAGAATTCCAAAAGGAGGAAGTTGCATTCTTTGATCTTTCTTTTCTTTTTTCTATAGGAAGTTGATATCTTGATTCTATCTGCTTTTTTCTATACTCAGGATCTTTCCATTTTTCAGTAATAGAAACAGATCTTCTTTCTATAGTTTCTTTAGAATGCTTTTTGTTAAGGTGTTGTTCTCGATTTTTTTGGTTGGATTTTTCAGTATGGTGCTTACCATAAAACGGATTGTCTTTCCCTACAAAAAACCCTTTTTTAGATTCACTAATATTAAATTTCCATTCTTGTGAACCACGTTTGGCCTCTGGTGTAGGTTGGATTGGTTTGGGTTTTCTGTTTATACTACGTGAAGCAAAACTTGCGTGACTATCGTGATGTGTCAACATGGTTCACTCCAATCTCAAGTTTTAAAAGCCGGGCAAGAAGTCCGGCTCATTAGATTTTATTCCATTACAGTCACAAACAGATTTCCACTTGAAATAACTCGAATAGCGGAAATATATTTTTTCCCGTTCATAGTAAAGTACTCGGCAAGGTTTGCTTTTAAAAGCATATCTGTGACAATACCTGCCATAGCGTCCGACAAGTCATGAATCTTTACATAGCAGTCTTGGGTTGCAACCAGCCTTACAACTTGGGCTACTATTTCATCAGCATTTTTTGCTGCCGTATTCGTAAAAGCAATCACAACCGTTGCTTTTGGAAACAATGCCCCTTGGATGGGATCTCCACCTTGATCACGGGCAAACCTTATTTTCTTTGCGGTAATAGCTGCCATTTTTTACCCCCATTTTACCATCTGACTCTACCGATCACAACGACGTCATACATCATTCCTATATCTGCGTAGAGTATAAACCCATTTACGGCTTTTGTAACCTCGTAAGTTCCTGCACCTTCGGAAGCACCGCCATCTGTTGAAATTTTCGAAGCGAAAACCCTGTAGTATATATCTGCCATCTCATGTATGATTCTCTGTCCTTTAGTTCCTTTTCCAGAGGTTCCCTTTTCAACTGCTGTCTCAACTGCAAAATTGAGATGGTCATGTGCTGCTACCATAGTATGTGTAAACCCGAACACTGTCTCTCCGGGTTTCACGTCACCAATGACGGAATCGAAACCTTGATCACGAGCGAATGGACAAACTTGTGATATCCACTTATCTTTCATAACTATTTTCTCCTGTAAATCCAAAGATTTTACTTCTTAACTTATTCCAAGGCATCTCAATAACCCATTAATTTTCTATTTGCCCAAAAATGAGGACATTGAATTTCTCACTTGCATCACCGATAATACTGAAACCCTCTGCCGAGAATGCACTTGTAAACGGTGCTGCAGCGGGTGGTGTATCAGATGGAAAAAGAATGACTTGGTAATCTGCATCTACCATCTTGTGTACCGCTGGACTTGGTTCACTTCCTTTATCACCAGGAAAATAAAAATCGCCTGCACTTCCGTATACTGCATTGTCTCTGAACGTGTAGGCAAATGTTCCTCCTGCCCCATTCTGTACTCTACTTGTAAACAGACCCACATCCTTGTAAATTGATCCAACAATTCCCCAAAAATCCATATTCTTACATCCAGGACAGTAGTCTTTTGCCCACTTTGGGGTGGCTCTTGGACTCGTAGGAAGTGTTGCTACTACGATTATATCATATCCAGCGTTGAGATCTCCTATTAACCGAAAACCCTGCCCTGTAAACCCATCAGCATCGGTAACTGTTGTATTTTTTAAAGCAATACGTGTTCTGTTCACAGGTGCCGACGCCCATTTCTGAGCAAAAATAAGTGAATGGTCAACCTCTGTAATTAAACCACCTGTAAGCCCCGAATATGTAAACTGGCTGAAAGCCGGTCCCGGACCGAATGGCCACGGTGTTAAAACATATTCGGTAGACCCAAAAATAATTTGCCTTCTCTCACCCGATCCTAAAATATTGCGAATATGAAAATCCTCCAGCAATGGACAGGATCTGTAAGATCTCGTAGTAGCTACTCTTCCCATAAAAACCTCCTTGAAAAATAGGGATATTGTATTAAAATTTGATCATCTGATTGCCGTAAGGCGGGTCATCTAATAGCAGATCATCCTATTGTTCGGTAATCTGTTTAGCAAAATCTACTTTTGCTTTATCTTGTTCCTCTTTTACTTTTTTTACCACTGGTGCTTTTTGAAGTTCAGAAGGCTTGCTGGTTGCACTTGGCGTTTCCTGCACAACGGGTTTTAATTCTTCATTCACCAGTTCATATAGTTCAGGATTATTCTTCAAAAGTGCATCACCAATTGCACTTGGAACCTCTGCTTCACCCTTTTCATCAATCATTGCCGAAAACTTTGGCAGTAATTGAAATTTGATTGGATTTACTAAACCAGATTTAGCAATAGCCCTATGTCTAATTCTAACAGTTTTCACTTCTACCATTTTATTATCCACCTCCATGTTTCGATATTTTCTTAAAGTATATGTTTTAGGTAACATCGTTTCACTCCTCCAAGATCATCTCAATATCTTTCTCAGTTATTTCCACAGCATCAATCTTATCTACCATTTCTTTTCTTAGTCTGTTGGCTATTTCTGTTGTTGAAACACCTATTAAGGATGGTCCACCTGGCTTACGCCAAATTATACAATATTCATGCCGTTTTGCCATAACCTTTCTTGACATCATTTGTGTAAGAAAAGCTTGGGCCACCGGTGTACCGTAATCAAAAATAATCATATCGTGTAAATCGAAACCGGCTTTTCTACCGAGTAAAATAACGTCAGTATGAAAGTCGTAAAATCTTCCACCTTTTCTAAAATCGTTAACGTTCCATGCACAAAAAGCACCTGGTTTCAGCATTCTCTTGTTTTCAGCAAGAACATCTCCAAGTCCTTCTAAAAACTCTTCGTAAGGGATTGCCTTGTTGCCTCTGTAACCCAATTGCCCTTCCTCATCACCATAGTACTCTAAATCCCAGTAGGGAGGAGATGTTATTGAAAAATCAGCAAAATCATCGGGCCATGGAACATGGCGACTATCACCTTCATTCAAAACTATATCACAATTATTTGTTGAAAATATTTCTTCTTCTTTCTTGCCAAGAAGGAATACACGGAGTTCTCTGTTAAACTCCATAAAATTATGGGAAAGATCGCTTCCGTAATAATTTCTTCCTGTGTTCCAACAAGATTCCATTCTGGAATTGTGTCCGGCGAATGGATCATACACAGTATCTCCATCTTCCGTATAAAATTTAACCATAAATCGACAAATATTTTGAGAAAATGTGGAAAGTATTCCATTCTTTCCTCTACAACCTGTCGATGATGTTCTGAAAAGATCAAAATGCTTCACCTGTGTAGGATCTATTCTGTGAAGCAACCTTTTTGCAACTGCCTCAGTTTTAGTTTTAACAACCGAGCCGTCAGCAACCAATTTTGGATCTGTTGGTCTGTCTGATCTGTTATGTTTTAAAATTGACTCTGGAATCATTCCTAAATATTCCAAAGTCTTCTCTCTGTAAAACCGAGATTGGGCAATATCTTTCAATGTTTTCATGGTTCAAAAACCTCCCACGGTTCAAATTAATATCTATATGGATTAAACTTTGGTTTACTTTCTCTTTTTCTTGCAGCTTTTCTTTTCGCATATTCTTCCATATGTTCTTCTCTTGTTTTTGGTAAAGGGCTTTTGAGTTCTTCTTCTGGAGGTCCATACATCCTCCCAAGTACAGGATGATGTTCTACTTTACCCTCTTCTTTTTCGCGGGATGGTTTCCACATTTTTCCATGAACAGGATGGTATTCTACCAAACCTTTTTTCCTCCTTGGTCTCTTATCTGGTCCTCTTCCTTTATTCAATAAAAATAATTCATCATATGCTTTACTAAAATTGCTCATTTACCTTCCCCCCTTCTCCTCCAATATTCCAAAATAAAACTGGATCTTTTAAATTCTCTTTATTTTTTATAAGCCAATTCCATGCCTTTCTATCGTAATAACGATTGCATGGGAACGGAACTTCCATATCTTCCGTTTGCGTATATTCATAACCACCATTGATCAATTTTAAATTAACCGTTTCAAATATATCACCAGAGCGGACTCTTATTTTCTTTTCCATTGCAATTAAATCTTTTGGAGAAACTGTTATACCATATATTGTTGTATCTGTATCAAAATCTAAAAGTCCTTTAACTACACCGGAACAAATAACACCGCTTCCAACACTAATTATAACTGTACCATTTAAAATATTCTTAGATAAAAGTCTTACCTGTTTTGCCGTTTCATTTACTGATTCTTTATACGGAAAACCTTGTTCAAGCATAAATGAATTGGGCCAATTCTTCAACAGGATGTTTCTTGCTCTGTACCAATTAATCTTCTGTCTTTGAGGTTTATCAAGTGGTACAATTGTGGCACCAAACTCTTGCCACTTTTTGATATGATCTTCCAGGTTTTCCCGGTTATTTCCTTCTTTATATTGGGGATAAAAAATTATGGCCGTCATTCCAAACTGTTGACAAAAATAACTGACAGCAATTCCTCCCATGCTAACGCTTGTATCCATATACCCAACAATTTTTATCCCTTTTGCATTTAATAAAGCTAATTTTGCCTCCAACCCCCTTGTCTTAGAAAAAGGCGGTCCGGGAGGTGGACAAGCCAAATCTTCACGTTTCACCCAAACGTTCCCGTATTTTTCAACAGGAGTATCTACTGTTAACATCTTTCACCAGATTTTCTTCGGTTGGAATACAATCAATATATCTGATGAATTTCCAACCTTCTAATTCTATTTCACGTTGTCTTTTTTCATCTTTTTCTTTATTTTTATGCCAATAGCTTCCGTCGTATTCTATTGCTATCGTTCTTGGATAAACTCCACTCGGCATAAATTACCTATTCTTTAAAGCATATGCTGCCCTACTAAAAAATCTTTTCCCCTGTTCATCGGATCGTTTCTTCAGTTTTGCCTGTGTTGCTTCTGGTCCTCCTACAATTACAATAGGAGGAGTAAACAAACGATCCATAATAATATTACAATTTATACATGTTGGAGATTCTAAATCTCCCATCTTTCGCAACTCTTCTCGTAAAAAACCACATTCTGCACATTTCCAACTATAAATAGGCACATTTCACCTCCATAAAGATAAAACGAAATTCTTTACAATCTTATAGATCCGGTGCGTAAGTTACATCTAATTCTGCAGCTCTCGCATCAGTCATAGGACCATCAGGCTTTACTGCTGTCTGCCTTGTGATATCGTCCGCTGTATGGTCATCGGCAGCAATGCTTCTACTCAAAGTAGGATTAGCCTTTTTATCTACCTGTCCCATAAATTTGTCTGTTGCAATTACAATTCTTGGCATTTTGTTTCCTCCTTAAGAAATTATTTACTAATCCGAAAAGATAAAAAATAAAAAAGAAAAAATAAAAAAGAAAAAATAAACAGGGGAGTCAAACTCACCTTTATTAAAGGGGACTAAACCCCCCTGCTCTTCGTCTGAGATCAACCTAAAAGGGTTATGTTCAATCTGCTACCTTAGATGTTAGCTTCGCCCACATTGCGAATTCTCACAAACTTACGGGGCGCATATAGCTGAGGTACACCATAAAGTAACTGCACCCAACGTATCGCGGGTTCAATAACCGCCAAATCCATCTTCATCATCGGCGCAAGTTGTTTGAACATAAGAACTTGAGGAGTAAGCTCACCCATGTACACGTTATGACACGCTGCACATTCCGCATTCAAATCTGTAAAATACGTTCCTGCTCCACCACCAGCAAACTGATGTTCACCGTTGGCAATTCTTATAGCAGCACCTGAGTAAATCAGGTAGAAAGGACCCGTATTAACGCCCCCGGCCACTGTCCGATAGATATTGACATAATCTGGCGGAACAACAACCGCAGCAGCGTTCGTAATGTCCAATGTTACAGTATTTGTAGCAGCAACAACAGCAGCCACACCGGACACAAAAGGAGCAGATTCTCCGTATCTGTTCCCGAAGGTAACAGCATAGTAGTAGTTTCCTAATCCGTTATTGGTTTTTGTAAAATCTCCAGTCGCACCTGCAATCGCAACTGCCACAGCTTGCGGAAGTGTAGGAGCATAACCAGTAGGACCAGTAGCAGTAGACGCACTTGTCTTAAACTGCCTTCTCAAAAAGACGTCAGGATTAAATGCCATTGTACCAGCCTGTGATGCGAAGGTATTTAAAGGCACACCAATCTGTCCTTCTTTAAAAGGAACCACTATACGTTCTTTAGGGAACATGACTTTAGCTAAATCAGCAAGAGGTTTCGTCCCAATGAAAATGTCGGTTGGGAAGCCGTACTGTTCGATAATTGTGTTAGCTGCTGTTTCAAGTATATCCTCTGTTAAAGGATCTCCTTGGCAGTCAACTATCATAGTCGTGTCAATAAGCCTCTTTAAACCGTCAAATTCGAAGCCCTCGGATGTGGAGCCAGATCCAGAGCTGCCCCCTGCAACGTAGCCGTACCGTAAGGTACAGTTTCCATTATAGAGGTAGTTCTCCATCTTACCAAGCAACCACATGATCCCGTTTTTGATTTCATTCCCGATAATATCACCGTGAGCGGTACGCACCAAGGTCATTGGATGTGTAACCTTTCTAACGGTCTGAAGATATTTCACGAGAGAAACCTGACGGATATATGTAGCGTCATCGTAAGTGTTGAGTTCTCCTTCTGGAGCAAACGCACCACCCTCTGAGCCGTAGGAAGTCAACCTGTTATACTCTTCAACTGTAGAGTACGCTGGTAGCTTGGGGATCTTCTGCCATAACTTAATGTGTTGCATCTGGAAAGTAACAACCTTTAGAGATGCTTCGAGTGACTCAACCCTAAGTCCCGAACCACTCAAGCCTCCGCTTGTAGCCGGAACATCGTAGCCGGCGCTAAGAGCTTTGTTAAGCTCTGCAACCTGCTCGTAGGTGTTCATCCCAAACCCTTCCATGTTCTCGTAGTCTTTAATTCCGATCATAGTATTATAAAATCACCTCCCTTTTTTAAAACATCATTCATATCTTGAAAGTCTTATTCTTTTGGAAGATACGCCTTTACAATCTCTTCTTGCTCTGGTGAAAACGCTGTATTATGTTCACCTTCAAAAGCCATCAGAACGGTATCTCTTATTTTACCATCCATAACCGCCTTTGTCAATGCATCAGCAATAACTCTCTTCGGTAAAGTCCTTAAATCTGTACCCTCGGAACCTCCACCGGCAAAAGACTTCTTAATCTCTTTAACGTCAACTGACTTCATGATGCTCTTTCGTGCTCCAGCGGGTGTCTGTTCGATCACCGTAAGTCTATCACCCGTAGATTTGAAAAACTCCTTTATTTCTGTATGGAGTCCTTTCACAATCTCTGTCAACGACTTCAGGGATTCAATGTACTTGCCATCAAACTCTGACATTGACTTACGTAATCCGTTAACATCTTTGCCGACTGCTTCAAGGGCTAAAGAAGTCTCGTTAACAAGTGCTTCCAGGAATGGAGAAACCTCGATAGCTTTTTCAAGGGTTTCATTATCTTCAAAATCCTCAAAAGCTTTCTTTTCCTCTTCCGGCTCTTCTTTTTCTTCTTCCTCTTCCTCTTCCTCTTCCTCAACATCTCGTTGGGCTTTGGAAAATTCCTCAAGGGATTGGATGGCTTTTAAAAGCGCTTCCTCTGTTACTGTTGGTTCTGTTGCTTTCTCAACAACGTCTGCTCTTTTTTCACCATCTTCTTTAACTTTGCCGGCTTTGTCTCTCTCGTCACCTTGGCCTTTACTTTTGGCTTCAGCCTTCTCAACATCATCAGCCTTAGCAACCTCTACCTCCGTCTTTTTAATGACGGGTTTCTTTCCATCATTGCACTTTTCTAAATCTTTTTCTGCCATTATTATAAAACACCTCCTTTTTATCTCTTACACTTTCGTGTTTGATTCTTAAACAAAATTATATCCATCTTTGGATGTCGATAGCCATGAGGAAAAAACAACTCCTCCTGCTACACACTCATACCACAATTTGTACAAATCTTCTTCTTTGTTGTATTCTACATAAATAGGACTAATGTTAACAGCATTTCCAGCGAGAGGTGCAACAACTGCAGTCGCTTTACCAGCAACACTGCCCCACTTTGTCAGATTGTTATACTCCTTACCAGAGGCAAGGCAGATACTATAAACTCCCCCATTCTGTCCGAGATAATAAACCATGAACTTTTTCTCTTTAGTATTGTAAACTGCTGCTGGATAAAACACTCCAGCAAAATCAATATCTGGAGCTGCAGATCCCCGCAAAATAACTGCTCCTTTTTTGGTAAACTGATTTCTCGGTGACTTCCTGTATGTTCCCACGGATTTGCTTTCCACATCCAACGTTGAATAATCTGAACGTGCAGGACTGGTGGCAACTCTTATACTATAAGGAACTGCCCCACTACCTTGAGCAGCGTAATATGCCACCTGCAACCCCTCGGCAACGATAAACGGAGGCTTACCTACGAAAACAGATAGATCTTCAAAATCGTCTGCACTGGCCGGAATGATATTAAACTGTGCCATTTATACTTCCCCCTTAACATTTTTTGAAAACAAACCTTTTATCTTTTGATATAAAGGTTTAACCTTGTCCCATTTCACGAGCGTAAGAGTGACAATCGCTCCTACAATCAAACCAAAAATAAAGTTTCCCATATTACTCCCACTCCTTGATGCCCTTGTTGACTTCCTTGGCATGGTTATCCATATAGTATTTCCATGATTCTTTATCTACGGACATTGCCTTCAGAAGTTCCTTGTCTTCTTTTGCAAAAAAATTGAAAAAGGAAAGGGATTTGTCAGATGTGCCCCAACTCTTCACAATTGCATCGATTGCAGATTTCTCAACAGGTTTGGCTCTCTTTTCACCTTTCTCTTCAACATCATTGGTCTTGTCTCTCTGGTCTCCTGTATTTCCGCTTTTAACTTCAATCTCATCAGTAACGGTAGCTCTTTCCTCACCGGCTTCTTTAACGTCCCCGGCTTTGTCTCTCTCGTCACCTTGGCTTTTGCTAGCTCCTGTAGATTTTTTCATAGCCAATGATTTTTCAATTTCGTATGTATCTGCCATTTTAATCCTCCTTATTTATTGTTTTTAGTTAAAAAGTTCTTTTTCCGTCCAAATATTGCATTTTATACCTTTCTCCAAACAATGCATCTGCAAAGCCCCCATTTTGGCGGAAATAATTTCCGCGTCTTTGCCCATGTAATATTCTGATTTTATTTCAATTATTTCTTGGTTCCCATCATTATAAGTTATTAAAATATCTGGTATATACTTTCTCCGTTTTCCTTCAAATTCATAATCTATTACATAAGGACATCTTTCATAAAACTTAACAACTGTCATTTGCTCTAAAATGTCAAAAGCGGACAATTCAAAACTGGAATCATAACGTACGGTTTTATCGTTCTTCTTTGAATAATAGTGGCCACCTTTTCCTTGTTTAACCTTAGTAGCACTAATAATGCCAGCATTTTGTAAATTACTTTGTCCTAATGGGCTTCTACAATATTCTTTTCTTCTTTCTGAAATAAGTTTCATTTCTTCATCGGTTTTAGATGCCCACCATTCCGTACTAATTCTGCTACATTTTTCCGATGTTTTTTTCAAACGTATATCAGTGTCCTTAGTTAACCCCTTACTCCAAGGGTTACTTAACTCTGACATGTGTTTTGAAATGTCTTTTCTTTCTTCCGAACTTCTGCTTTCCCACCAAGTTTTTTTCAACGAACTTAATTCTCTTCTTTTTAATCTCTGGGCATGTCCACCTTCTGCAAATCTTTTACCATGTTTACAAATTTCCCAACATCCACAATCACAAAAATAAGGTTTATAATTATATTCAATACATTTTGGACCCTGTTTCTTCGGAGAGTATTTTTTACCATCTGAAATAGCTTTACAATGACCCAAAGAAAAAGGTTTTCTTTTAAAAATTCCTTTTGGCATTACTTTTTTGTTTTTTCCGCCACGCTTTCCGCTCTATTCCACCCATATGCGTTGGACTCAACTGCCCTGTTTCACGAGCTTTCCCCTTGAGGGCTCCACAAAGGGCAGCTGCATCATCAATACCATGCTTTCCACTAAGATGGGCAACGCAAGTATTAAAACCAACTTCTCCGGCCCACCTTACAGGACCAGGAGGCAGTTTACCAGCTTTCTCTAAATTGTCTAAAACACCCTTCGCAAATTTGATGTTTTCAACATCTTGAAAAGTCAGTTTATAGATAACAGCACCTCGTTGTAGGTATTTCTATAAAAATCTAAAATGTTTTTAAAAATACTTAAACGCTTAAATACCTAATAGCTTCAGTCACCTTTATTTTTTTATAATAAATTTAATTTTTTCTTTCGGTTTCTGCCGTTTATCAAGTTTACGTTCGATACTCTTTTTCAAAGCTTCGGCAAGCATCCCATCAAACCGAATAGCGACATCAACAAGTTTTGCACTCATTCGTCTGGAATACCCCTTTTCATCATGCAAAAAAGCAACAGCGTCTTTACGATTCATTTTTTATATTTTCCCCTGAAGTTTATCATATGCTTCCAAATCATTTTCTTTTAACCATTTAGCAAAACTACGTCCTTGTGCTTTACCTTTAAGAGATATCCACTTATGAACAGAATTTTGCAGCAGTTTTTTAAAAGATCCATCACCTTTCAGATGTCTGCGATGTTCCTCTACTAACTCCAGATTTCCGTTCCTAATTCTGTGGTGTCTACTAACCTTTTTATCACCCTTCTTATCAAGAAGAGTTAGAACATGCCCAAGACTTCCCTTACTTTTCGCACCTGGCCATGCTTTTTCAAATACTCTTTCGATTAATCGACCGGCTCGTTCTTCAACCTTTGGTTTTCTTTTAGCTTCAAAATCTTGGTTAGCTTGCCAATCTCTTTGGTCTAATGGATTCTCCGCATTTGGTGACAAACCTGGTTTGGTTTCAGAAGTATATGTGATTAGAGGAGTAGATCTTTTTTGCACAATACCAGACATATCTCTTAAATCTCTTTTCATATCTTCCATTGAATACTTAACAGTGTCAAGTTTCTCTTGAGCTGCTATAAGTTCTTCGTTGGTAGAAACACCAAGAGATTTCTTAACTTTATCTAATCTTTCTACCCAATATTTTTCTCCCTTTTCAGCATAGTTGATAAGACTCTGGATACTGGTTTTGCTTTCAAAATCATCTCCAAAATCGTCAAGATCATTGGAACTAATTTGAGGAAAAGCCATTGACATTTTAACCTTAGCGAGCATTCTGTCTCCAACAGCTTCCAATAAATTTGTGGAACTAAAACCATAATATCTTTTTGGTACAAAATTCTTTGTTCCTGGCCTTGTTGGATCTATACGAATTTCAGCAGCAGTCATATCTTTGTAATGGTTAGATGGAGTAGCGTTTTCCCAATGACCATCTGAAATTTGCCCCGTCATCTCTGTTGTATACAAAATAGCTTGGGCTTTGTTTTTAAAATAAATTACTTTATCACCAGCATTAACTGGTTTTGTAAATTCTGGGTTTTCTTCCACCTTTGGTACTGGTTTTGCAACTTCTTTTATTTTTTCACCAGCTTTTGCCTCAATCCTTTTGGCTCTTTCAGCGATGCTTTCGCGTTTATAAAAATCTAACTCACTCAATCCTAACCTTTTACCTTCCAACATAATAGCTTCTGCCAAATGGGTTTTTCCAGAATCCATAGCAGCACGATGGAAATGTATTAGTTTTTCTGGGTCTGCAATTTTTCTGGCTCTTGCTTCCAATGCTTTATCAGACATTGAAGAAATTCTCATCTTTTCATGTTCTCTCGCCTGTCTTTCCTTTTCTTCTGGAGGTAACTGATAAAAATATTGATAACTTCCTGACATTCCTTCCCGTTTGATATATTTATGTGGCCCTGCTTTTTGCAATTCCACCATCATAAAAATAGCATCTGTTAATCTTTCTGAAACTTCATCGCTGTATCCCCTACTACTTTTAATCATTTCCTTTACATCTTGTTTCTTCAATTTTTTAATCCCCAAATGTCGTTCGTCAAAGGTTGTTACCTTGGGTTTCTTTTCCAGTGTTTCGGTTCTTTCGGCCGATCCACTAACTCCGCCTGAAGTTGCTGGAATATCATAACCAGCACCCAGTGCCTTCTTTGCTTCCATTGCTTTCAGTTTTGTGTAGTAATCTGGAAGTTCTTTCAAATGAGTTAGAGCTATAAAACGTGCAAGCTCAGGATATTTAGTATGCTCTTTTTCTACTTCTATTCCCATCTCCAATTCTTTGGGGTCTGGATCAACACCCTTGCCCCTCTTTACAATCTCGCCCAAAACACTGTATATTGTAGTTTCAAACTTGTCGTGTGCTATTCCAAGCCTATCAGCAAGACCGTGAATGTCTTTATCCTGAGGAGATGGATTCTCTGCAAGGAAATCAATTATTTCCTTTATTGTCTTATCACTTTTTTCAATTCCAAGGTTTAACCCCAAGTCTAACGTAGTTAAGGTGCCAAGATTTACAGTTTGAACACTATCTATGTTTGCTCTTGGCTCTTCGGGACAAATATCTCCGGCTCCAAAATGATTCTTTCCACATTTAGGACAAGTGGAAAGTTGGATTTCTTGTTCATCCGGAGTGTTTGGATTCGTAGCAAGTACTTCTACTCTTGGATCTATTATTGAACCCTGTGCTTTCTCAACTTCGGGTGGAGTTTCTTGTAAGGTACAATGCCCACAATTGCCAGTGCATTTGTTAAAGGTAAAATCACCAAGGGATTTGACAAAATCTATGTAAGTACCTGAATTTATTGGATTATAAGTGATTGCAATATTTTTGAGCCATGCTTTTTTCACTTCGCGGCCTTGTCGTTCTTTAATTTTTCCTTCTATGGAAAGCCCAAGCCTTCTTCTGCTTCCGGAGTCCTTCATAGATCGCATAAGGTTGTAAACTGCTTGGGCTTGTGCTACATGTGGGTAGAGAAAACCTTCCACTCGGAGCTTACCATCCTCTTTGGAAGCTTTATCTATCTCGCCGAGGATTCCGTCTGGATTTTTAGAATGATTCCAGTTCCAACAACCTCTTTCCAATAAATAGTCCAGTTCCAAACCTGAGGTAAACACCTTCTCATTTTGTAAATCCTTAGCATGCTCATCCGAGGCCACTCCCCCAATTCTCATCTCTCCTTCTTTACCTTTTACAACTTCAAGGGGCATCCAAAACTCAAAGTCCTTTTCCTCTCCGCAACCCTTACAAAGTTTTTCTTCATTCTTGTCTTCCATTAAATTTCCCTCCAAACGCTTTGAGCATCGGATTCCCCATTTTTAAACCTAAGCACCCTATCGATTAAATATTTTGCTGATCCTGGACATCGAGTATAAGAACCAGAGAATTAGAAGAATTAGGATATCTCGAGCCTTTTTTCTTGATATTTCTGACTTACCATTTTCTTTACGTAAACACCCACAACTTTTTATAAACCCATTTTTCAAACTCCAAGAATCTGCTACTTTTTCGTTACCGCAATCACACTTACATAACCAATTCCCATACTTAATGTGAGAAATTACCATCAATCTATCAAATCGAAATCCAGATAAATCAGTCAACTTCATTTTCCACCTTTTTATCGAAACTGTTCCATAAACTTGCTAAAAACCTCTGTTCCATCTCCTGGTTTCTCATCAGCCTTTTCTGGTTTCTTATTATCAGAGTCTGGCCCCAATATTCGTTCTTCATATTCAAGATCAAATTGAGATTGTCTATCAGCTTTTGCACGCATAGCCTGATCTCGTGTCATTTCCCCACGTTCAACCCTGGATTTATCTAAAGCCTCTTCTTCGGCATGGACCTTGTTACGAAATTTATCCTTATCATCTTCCTTAATTTGTTGCAAAATCATGTCTAAAATTGGGCCTGGACACATTTAGATTTCCCTTCAAACACTTTGAACATAAAATTCTTCCTTTTTCTATATGTTTACGTATATAAACCTATTATAAATTTTTATAAAGTCATCATCTGGAGAGAAAGAGAAACCAAAGTTCCTCTTTCTTATATTGAAATCATCTGGTGGGTATCTTAGCAGGAATAAATAATCTGCATTTAAACCGTTTGTTCATCTCTTTTTTATTACTGGTCAAACACCGAAAAATTTTATCTTCACAAGTTTTGTATTCCTTGCAAAGTTTGCACTGATTATGAATAAATTCAACTACTTTCATACTTTGCACACAATCCTATACGCTGTAATGTATGGTAGGTCTCCATATATTGCTATCTTCTATACAATCGCAACCTATCCCGATCGCTAATCCCCCCAAACTCGTAGGCATCATTGCCTTTCGTTCTACATAAGTTCCACGACTTTCAACCGCTGGTTTAAATACATCTTTCGGTGGGCTACTAACATATCCTCGAAACCAACCACCTGTACGAGCCATCAGCTTTGTTCTGTGGTAATGAGTTCCATCTACACCAATATACTGCCTATCAATAGGATCACTAACTTTCGTATGAACATGCCCCATTAAGTAAATATCGGCCTCAATCCATTTTAAAAGATCTTCAAGCCTTGTAAGATGTCCTCCAATCGTTCTCCCACCACCAATTCCATGGTGGGCATATACTGTACAGTCTGCTTCCGGATGGTGTCGAACATTAAAATTGATCCGAATAATTGCTGATGTCCCTAAATATGGACAACCCAATCTTTGGCACAGTATTTGGTCGGAAGTGTACCCGCTCTGGAATTGCCAATAGTGGTCTCCCTCCAGCATCCCCATCCAATGCCCTTTTGTAAAACTAATCATATCAACAAACTCATCAACCCTTCCCATAATAAATTTATCAAGTTGTTTTTTCGTGCCTTCCCGAAGTGGATCCATAAGTGCTCGTTGGGAAGTTGAAACAAAATCGAATGCTTCTCCCATTCCCAAAAATGTTGCTCCCCTGTCTATTCCCCACTTTAATTGTGTAAGGAATTTTTCCTTTGGCCAACCGTCTGATCCTTCATGAATGTCACCCAAAGGCATCAATAATATTTTTTGATTCTTTGCCAATAAAAATTTCTGTACATTTGCAAACTGAATTGGCTTATAAGTCGTTACAATCATTCGAATACCTCCTTGTTATTTGACTTACAAATTGAACTTAGATATATGGAAGAGAACCCCAAAACTTTTTTGTTAATAGATATTGGCTTCTTTACCCATTGTTTACCACATGATTTGCACCACCAAGCCATACCATTACTTACAGGATTGGTAGTTTTGCATTTCGGACAATCAGGCCTTTTTCCTTTTTCTTCCATTAAAAATCTTCCTGTATTTTCTTTGTCCATCTCTTTTTTCTTTTCCGAGCTATTCCAAATAGCAAAATTTTTTCGTGACACTTCTTTATATTTTTCAGATTTAAAATACGGATTTTTTCATTTTTATCATCACTTCCTGGTATTATTCTTCTTTTTAGATTCTCCAATAATTCTACCATCAGGAAGCCTTAGCATTAAAGGAACCTCAACCTCCGATTTGCATTTGTAACATTTGACTATGCATATACCAGTTTCTAAATTCCAAATTGCAATATTTGTCCTCATTTTAATTTTGTGCTGATCTCCATAACTTTTTATTACTTCTGTACCGCATTGGTTACAATAAAAAATGGCAGTCACCCCCTTCAGGCAATTCACCTTTCATTTTCATTTTAATTAATTTCAATCGATCCCTTTCTTCCTGAGTTAAGGTTCTGAACTCTTTTGGTTCAATCAGTCTATGAAAAAGAAATCCACAAACAGTACAACGTCTAATCTCAGATTTAGCAGCCTTATTAGGAGCTACCACCGCCCAAGAAACTTCTTCTTTCACAAAAGATAAACCAAAACACATAGGACACATTACTTCTCCACACCTTCCGGTAGTATAGAACCATTTTTACATTTTGGATTTGGGCATTGTAATTTTAATGGTTTAAATCGAATGGCTGAATTACCTTCCGAAGTAAAATATTCCTCGGGTTCAGCATCAGGGAGATAGCCTTGCCCATTACAAATCTGGCACTTTTCATATCCTTCGCTCATTTTTCCAACCTCCTTTGTTTTACAATTGTAATAGATTTATTCAGAATTTGATATTTATTTCCAGTCTCATCTCTTGCTGTAACCCCATCCTTTCCAACCGAAGTTATTTTTCCAATTCTACCAGCCTTCAACAAAACGTCATCACCCTTCCCAAATTGAACATTTTTCAAGAGAAACCCCCTCTCTGTTCTTTTAGCCCATGTAATATCCCCGTAATCTGTACGGAAAGGAACATATTTAACTTTCGATTTGTGCAATCTGTGTATCATCGCTCGTGCTTTATCCTTATTCAATATAAATTTTGTCTTATCAAACGACTTGCTCATCTTTTTGTTTGATTTGACTAATCCTGTTGCTAAACGATGTTCGTAGGTTCCCTCTGGACCTTCATGTTTAACACTTTCCCTTACTTGCCAATCTATGTCACTAACTTGGGATAGGTTTTTTAACGGTATTTCAAAACTTACTAATTCTCTTCCCTCTCCCCAATATGCTTCAGCAACTTCCCGCTTTGGAGAAACAAAAATTCTCTTTGGAATAGTTCCTGCTCTTATCTTTTCGGCTATTTCATGTGATTGATTGGACCAAACCCTTATCTTTTTATTTCCAACTCCTAACAAGTTATTTACAAGGTCCAAAGTTTTAGGAGTTGCTTCTTCATTACCCTCAAACATTTCAAAATGCCCATCTTGGTGTAATTCCAGACCGATTGTCATTCCGTCTGTCGGAGAAGAAGACACATAGACAATAGCAGGAAAGTGACTTGCATAATCGTAGACTTCTAAACTGCAAGTAAGTAATTGCCTTTTTAAATCCTTTTCATCATAGTGAATTCCTTGGAGTTTCTTTCTAACATCTTCCAATACTTGATTTCTAATTGCGATTAATTTTTTGGTATCTGGATCATCCCAATAATCGTCAAGAACATTGATAATTATCTTTTCATCAGAAGATAAATACGAACTGTTAAGTACAGCATCTAAATCTTTTCTTGTTATACCCTGTTCTTTCTGTTCAGGATAAAAATATGAATATCTTCCAGGTAATCCCTCTCTCCTAATATACTTATGTGATCTTGCTTTCAGCAATTCGAGGCTTTTGATTAGTCCTGTTTTAAGATATTTATCCCCAAACTCTTTAACTATTAAATAATATTCTGGATTATATTCAAATTCTCGGGTCGCAGACTCATTTACGTAAGTATGAACAACGCGAGCAAATATTTCATTAACGTTAAGTTCATAATTATACATAACCTCACTGCCGCTTGGTCCGGGTTCTTCCTGCCAAGGCTTTTTTCCCATCCCCTGCTCCCTCATATTTGCAACAAAATCTGGATATCTGGCGGCTTCGGCTTCAATAAAATCTTTCAATCCAGAGGCAGTCGCATAATAGTCTGCCAATTTAAGTATAAGTTTGCCAAAAGCTTGTCTAAACGCAGTTTCCTTGTTTTCTGGCATATAATCATCGGAGAAAAATGCAGGGGCAGATGATATATTTTTATTAACCCAACCTACCATTTGTTGCTTTAAACCAATCAATTTTCCTTCTTCACCTGGTATGTTTTGTCGTAAAAAATCCTCTTCTGCCAAGTCAAAGAAGTCATAATCCCATGTTTTATTTTGTACACAAATGTAATGTCCTATTTCATGCGCTAAAGCCCAACCAATTTCACTAACGGTCAAAATATTTGTGTCTCTATCATATACTCCAGCAGCAGATGCAATGTCTTTTATTTTACCAAGATCAATTTCAAGACCACCGTTACGACCTGTCCCAGCGTGTCCGTCTATTGTAACATGTTCAGCTATTTTTTTAAGCTCATTATCTAAAATATTAAGCTCTCTAACTGAACCACCAATCAATTTTATATCTTTCAAATTATATTGTTTGGCTATCTTTTGAACTTTTTCTGTAATAACATCTGATGGTGGAAAATCATCTTTTCCCAATTTAGGAAATTGTTTAAGATATTCGTTGAGTTCACCTTGTGTCTTCCCTGCTACTGGTAATATACCAACCCTATTAGAATAATTTGTATGAACTCCAGCAATCTTCAAACGATTGGAATCATCAATTAAAAATCTTACTCCGTTAATATCAATCAGAGATTCTTTCGATCCAGGTTCACGCCAAATTATAGTTGCTTTTAAGTCTGCAACATCTCCTGACTTCAATTTTTCTCGTATAAATTTATCTGGATAAGGAAATAGAGACGTAGAAGTAATTTCATCATCAGGATAAGTATACTTGTAACTTCCTGAAATCCCTTCCCGTTTGATGTATTTGTGAGAACGGGCTTTTTCTATACCAATTTCGGTTTTTTTCTGCTCCTTATCGGAAAATTCCAAAACATTAAATTTCAATGCTTTGCCTTCAAGTCCAGTCACAATGTTTTGGTACTTATCACCACGTCCGCGTTTTAGATATGCCACTGTAATATGTGGGTGGTAAAATTCAAAATCTGTGGTGTTTGGCAATTCCCCAAGTTTGTCATTTAACTCCTCAATGTCTGGACTATTTGCAGACAAAACAAGCACATCGTAATCACGCCCTTCGGGTTTGAACACTTCGGCACAAACCACTGATGCATCCAGCGGAAATTCTGTTCCCCTTAACACTTCCTTGGCATCTTCCGGAACTTCTGTATGTAATCCATATAGAACTGTGATATGGGGTTCACCTTCATCTTCGGTTTTTTCGTGAAGGTCTTTAGGATCAATCAGTTTTATTACTTCTTTTACTTTCTTAGCCATTAAAGGATTGAGTTCTGCTAAAACACAACTGTATTTGGATTCAGATTTCTGTAAAATGGACTGTTCTGAATCATGTATTGACACACTCTGGATTGTCAGGTTAGACTGTTTTTTTGCCTCCTGCATGGCTTCCAGCCTGTTCTTACTCTCCACAGTCACATGTTTCCCGTCGGCAAACGTTATCCTCCACTTAATAGGCTTGTGGACTATCTCCTGTTTTCCAAACCTATTACTTATGTAGACATCTGACTTTTCCAACGATTTGCCAAGTTTGACAACATATTTGTAATCGTGAGTGGTAGGAGTTATCTTCATTTTTGTAACACCTTTTCGCCTTGGCATCACTTTCAACTGATAAAAAGCTGGAAGTAATCTGCATCTGCAGTTTGTGTGTTTTGGAGGTAATTCCTCATCTTTTAATTCATCTAATTTAAAATGTTTTCCAGCCATAGATTTACAATAAACACAAAGTCGACCATCTGATATCCCTACCCAAACAACAGTCTCAATTTTTGCGGCCCTAAATATATCTTTTGCACCTAATTGTCGAGAACGGTGCAACTCAGTTCGAGCAATTTTATATGCTCTAACTCTTGAACTACGAAATACTCCGCGATCCAAACCAGTTTTCAAAAGTTTGCTAGCAGTAGCGGCAACAGATCGGCCGTGCTCCTCCCCTTCTTTCAAAACATTTTCTATTTTAATTCTCATATCATCAGAAATATTGGTTATCAGTTTCAGAGAATCCTGGTTTATTCTGTTCTTAGTTGCAGTTTTAACTGTTTGCGGAACCTTTTGTATGTATATGTTAGTTATTTCTTCCAATACCGGGGACAGTTTAATTCTTGGCATTTATTTCTTTACCTCAATGTATTTATGCATGGCTTTTTCCATTACATCATCTAAAAAGCTCTTACGTAGTTTACTGAGTCTTGGTTTTCTTCTATGCTTTAACATTGCATCGCTCTTTACAACAAGAAAATTGCAATCAATCTGTGGTTTTATCTTTTTCGATTTGGTATAAATTATGTTGTTCAATTTAATTTCTCCTTTAATTTCTACTTTAATTTCAACCAGTTATCAAAACTCATAGGCGGATACCCCAATATTTACTACCAATCAAATCCTCTGCATTTACTTCTTTTTTCTTTTCTTTCGCTTTAGGTTCTTGATAAAAATACTGGAATCTTCCAGGCATTCCCAAACGTTTGATATATTTGTGTACGTGGGCAAAAGATTTGTCAAATCTATCATTTACAGTTGCTATTCTTCTAATCTTGCTTCGCTCTATTTTTCCGGTAGCCGAAAAACTTTTAGGAGTATCTGGATCATCTGGGCCAACTGATGTCAATCCAAAATCTTCGTCTAAATCATTTTCACCAATTTTAACTTCCCAAATGTCAAAAGCTTCTGGTGGATCCATGTTACCCATGTAATTTGCATACCAGTTTGCTGCTTCTCTATCTTCAAACAGGTAAACACCTTTGTTTTCTGTAGATCTTTCATATGGTGCCAATTCAGGGTTAAGCCCATTTTTATTTATTGAACTACGAACCCTCTTGGGAGAGGCATGTTACAATTTAATTAGTTTTCCATTTTTTAATTGTCTGTTTTTTAATTGTGGTAATATTCTGTTTTTTAATCCAAGCCTCTCCTCTATCTGGCCCTCGGTTAAAGATTCTGTACCAGTATAACCAAAATATGCCTCAACCTGTTCCCTAAGATATTGTTTATGGTAAGCCTCCTCAAAAGTTTTGGCCTTAATAGATTTCCGTTCGTCCCAAATGGCTATTGCTTGTTCTCGAGTAAGTTTCTTTCCAGTCTCTTTAGCAACATCAGTAAATCTCGGTTGAGACCACGGTTTATCAATCTCTGCTTTCTGAGGTTCATGGTAAATGTAAGTATAATTCCCTGGTAAACCCTCTCTACGGATATATTTGTGTGAACGGGCTTTTTCTAAACTTTTATGTATCCCATTCCAGTAAGTCTTTGCCTCATGTTCGCTCATCTTTGCTATATCATTGAAATCGTAACCAAGCTTTCTTAACACATCATTCACCTCTTTAGAATTTGATTCTTTTGATTCAGCAATAACTAATCGCTGATGCTTACGGTGTTCTGATGCCTCAAGCTCTCTTTGCTTCTGTTGT
>Ga0315273_10000746_pt1 | contig 35167 bp, 29 predicted proteins | sample YL17G02_0_MG_FD_205753 | JGI IMG/M metagenome (GOLD analysis project Ga0315273, IMG submission 205753) | Sediment microbial communities from Yellowstone Lake, YNP, Wyoming, USA - YL17G02_0 | ecosystem: Environmental > Aquatic > Freshwater > Lake > Sediment | place: USA: Wyoming | collected...
GTGTGTCTCAGGCGGTGGAGGCATGCGAGTCGTGGAGGATCGCCTCGTACCGCCGGATGTGCGCTCGAGTCAAAGGCCCGAGATCGGCTCCCGCGTGGAAGGCCAGGTACCATTCGGCGGTCCAGGCGAGAGCCCGCTCCAATGGCAACAACGGTTGCCAGCCCAGCGACGCTCTTGTCTTGGACGTGTCCAGCCTGAGGTACCGGGCCTCTGGCGGGTGCGTTCCGGCATCGCCACGCCACGACGCGAGGGAGCCCCAGGATCGCGCCAACTCGTCCGCAATCCAGGACACCGGCCTGGCATCCTCTTCTGATGGGCCGAAGTTCCACGCGGACGCAAACAAGCCCGGGTCCTCCGCCAGCCGCTCAGCAAGCATGAGGTATCCGCGCAGCGGTTCGAGGACGAACTGCCATGGCCGAACTGCGCAGGGGTTCCGAATCAGGCACGGCTGACCCGCGACGAAGGCCCTCATGAGATCGGGGATCAGCTGGTCCCTGGTCCAATCGCCACCCCCGATGACGTTACCCGCCCTGGCGGAGGCGACGGCAACCCCGTGCTCCGCGAACGCGTCCACGCGGAAGAACGAGTCCCGGAAGGCCGACGTCACGAGTTCCGCACACGCTTTGCTGTTCGAATACGGATCGTGGCCGCCCAGTGAGTCGTCTTCCCTGTACCCCCAGACCCACTCCCTGTTCTCGTAGCATTTGTCGCTGGTGACGTTGACCACTACGCAGGGCTGGCCGAGCTGCCGCAATGCCTCCAGGAGATTGACTGTCCCGATGACGTTCGAGGAGTAGGTTTCGATCGGGTCTTCGTATCCCCGCCGAACGACTGACTGCGCGGCCAGGTGGATGATCACGCTTGGACGGCACTCGGATATCGCGGCCTTGAGTCGGATGAAGTCCCGGACGTCTGCGCAGATGGAACGGAGGCTTCCCGAGACCTCAGCCTGCTCGAACAGGCTGGGCTCGGTGGGCGGGTCGAGCGCGTACCCCGTCACGTTCGCTTCGAGCGCGCCCAGCCACAGCGACAGCCAGCTCCCCTTGAATCCTGTGTGCCCAGTCAGCAGCACGGAGCGGCCCTTCCAGAACGAACGCCTGAGCATGCCTGCTTGTCCTTGCCTTGGTTGCGTCATCCTGCGGGAATTCCCGACAGCTCAGGGGCTTGTTGCACCCCTCCTCAGGGGTGGCCACATCCTGTTCTGTTCTCGCCACAGTGACTCGATGAGACGGCCAGGGGGCGAGTCCACATCGTCGAACGAGAGGACCTCGTCTTTCGATACAGCTCGACGGAGGACGCATCCCTCTGAGAGGCCGATCGGCAGAGCGGCCGCGGCGCGGGCAGCGGCCGCGTTGTCGATCAGGCCGTACGCGCAGAATCCTCCAATGCCGTCCAGACATTCGCCCGCTCTCAGATCGCGCTTCGCGACGGTAACGACCTCGCACACGGGGCCCGCAATCGGGGTGACGGTCGGATCGCGATGGATCACGGCCCGACCGATGGTCGAGGAAATCTGGATGTGCGGCAGATGGTAGGGGGTGTAGAAGACGTAGAACGGGCCGCCGCCCAGCTTGTAGTACCCCAACTGAGCCTTCTTGAGCGGCGAATCCTCGTGAACGACGACGAATGCTCCGGTGTGTGGTGCCGCGCCAAGGGCGAAGTCGACAAGGCCGGTATCGAGCATCTGGGAAGCCGGCAATAGGGAGGCCAACTCTCTGACATCCCCGCACGCGGGGCCATACATGCCACGCCGGCCAACGTGGAAACCGGTCGCGTTCGCGAGCACCGTTGCCTCCATCGACAACTTGGTGGAGTCTGCGAAGGACGTGACCTTCCTGACGTCCTGGTCGTACTTCTCGGCGAACGCCCGCTGCGTCTCGGGAGTTCGATAGTAGTCCAGGATGCCCTTGATGTTGCCGGCGGCCACGGGACGCAGCCCAAGTGTCCGAAGATACCGAAGGAGAGTCATGGCCACTCCGGGCTCATCTCCGTCGGTGTTCGTGAACACGACGCCGGCCTGATCTGCGCGTGCCTTCAGAATCGGGCCGAGCAACGAATCCAGCTCGGCGTTCACCGCGACGACATGCTTGCCCCCGGCGAACGCCGCGAGCACTACGCGGGCTGCCGTCTCGATCGTGCCCGTGACCTCCACGATCAGATCGACGGCGTCGCACGCGGTGAGCACCGAAGGGTCCTCTGTCAGCACCAGGAGTCCGCGGCCGATGGCCGCCTCCGCCTTCTTCGCAGAATCGGCGCCAACCCAATGATCCAGGCCAGCCTCCCGGAGTGCCCGTTCGCCGTGCGCCGCCGTTCGGTTGGCGATAGCCACGAGGCGAATCCCCGGCACTGGCGTTCCCAACTGAAGGGCGATCGCCCGGCCAGTGGCGCCCGCCCCGACCATCCCGACACGAATAGGATGCCCGCTGGCTTCCCGCTCGCGGAACGCTGTGTCAATCATCACGTCGTGTCGCCCTCGTCAGCGCCCGGTCAGCGGCCAGTTCCGATCCTGCTCCGACACCGCGGTCGCGGCCAACGGCCACCGAATGTCGAACGCCGGATCGTCGTAACGGACTCCACGAACCGACCCTGGAGAGAAGTACTCCGAGGCCATGTAGTAGATTTCCGTGCATTCATCCAGAGCCTGGTAACCATGCGCACAACTGTCCGGCACGTACAGCATCCGGCCATTCTTAGCGCTCAGCTCCACCCCGAACCATTTCCGGTAAGACGCCGACTCGGGCCTGAGGTCGATTACCACGTCGAAGATGGCTCCCTTCGTACACCGCACCAGTTTGGCCTCGAGGGCGGGCGCCTCCTGGTAGTGCATGCCTCGAATCGTGCCGCGACGCGTGCTGTACCCCATGTTCGCCTGAACCGGCGAAAAGAAGACACCGTGGTCCGCGAACTCACGTGCGCACCAGACCCGCATGAACCGGCCGCGATCGTCGACGTGCGGATCCGGCTCGATCACCCGGGCGCCGGCGATAGGAGTCTCAGTGAATCGCATGCGACACCACGTTAGAGGCCACTACTGAGGCACGGCCTGGACCCCAGCCTGTTGGCGCCGGGATACCCGCTCCAGCCAGATCTCCCGCCAGAGGATAGATTCGTTCTGAGGGCAGAACGCCAGGTACTCCCCGGTGGCGGTGACTCCTTCGAGAATAACAGCTGGGGTGCTCAACGTGATGAGTCTGCCGGACTTTTCTTCGATGAGCCGCTGAACGCACTCTGACACCCGGTATTCGCCGCCGCAGAAGCGGAGCATTTCCCCGTCGAACCACAGGCCGCGATTCAGGAAGCCAGCAGTAAGGGTCTTCTCGATGTCAAGCTTCGGCCTAACCCGGACCAGTTCACCCGGTTGCAGTCCGAGCACCAGGCTGGGCGACGTTTCGAGCCCCGTGTTCTCGAGATGCGGGTAGACCATCGCGGGTTTGAAGCACCGCTGAACGCGGTTGAATGTCCTGATCGAGACTCCCGACACGAACAGGCCGGGCCGCACGTTGGTTAGCAGCAGATCGCGCAGGTAGTGGCGCGGGTCTTTCCAGGCCATGGCCGTCGAGGCTCGGGCGACCTCGGTCATCTGACACAGATACTTGCTCTCGCCGTCTCCTTCGACTCGGTCCACAGGTTGTTCCCGTCCCTGGTTGGGCAGAGCCCGCTCGGACACGGCCATCGCGCGAGGCTCACCATCCTCGCCAGATGGCTCTCCATCGTCCGACACCGGCTTCAACCAAGCCTGCTTCCAGAGGATGTGGCAACTGGCCTGGCATCCGCCGTGGTGCCGGCCGTCGCAGCGGAGCCCCTCGAGCAGAACCGTGTCGCGCAACCTCCGAAGGCCCGTGCGCGTCACGTAGTCGTGGATCTTCTCCACCCGCCGGAACACCGGGACGCGCCGACCGCAGAAGGCTGCCATCTCCGACATGAAAGGCAGCCCGTCGAGCGTACCGTTTGGGTCCAGTGTCCGACGGATCTCCTCGAGGCTGCGAACCTCCACGAAGTCGTAGGGAAGCAGGAGTTGCACACCTGGTGTGTCGGAGAAGATCGAGGCCGCGGTTCGCACGCTCCGAAGCGCCGCGCGGACAACGAACCCCGGCCTCCACTCCCGGCGCCTATGTGGCGCGTACGGACGACCGAGTTGTTCGAGCCAATGTCGCCGCAGAGCGATGACGCCGCCGAGCGCCGTGAGAGTCGCCAGGCCAACGACGGTCAGCAGCAACAACGTCACTGGCACGGCCACGTACCAGGCTGCCCGTGGTGGCTGACCGAACACTCCGGCCAGGGCCAGGACAACAGTTCCGAGTTCCAGCAGGCCACCAGCCACGAGGGCCAAGGCCGCGACGACGGTTGCCAGCCAGCAGCGTTCGGGGCGCCGCCGGTGCAACGAGCCTCCGACGATCGGCTCGGATGTCGCCATCTTTCTGGTGCGCTCGGTCAGTCTGTCGGACTATGTGCTGGCGAGCGGCTGCTGTGCCCGCCTTCCGAGCCGGGTCACCCGCGCGAGCGCCGTTTCAGCAGCGCGCTCGCCGCTGATGAAGCTCTCATCCGTCCACATGTAGCCCCAGTCTCCGTACCGGCCGCAGTAGGCGAGGCCGATGTCGTCCAGATACCCATGTACCGTCTTCAGCGCTTCGGCACGCTCCAGATCGAAGATGACGTTCGCATACGGGACGAGCATCGCGCTTCGGAACAAAACCCGATCGTCGGCCCGGAGGATACCGCAGCGGTGGAGATCCGTGATCACCGGTTCGATGAGCGCCTCGGGCGGGACAGTCAAGGGACGGTACTTACTGGAGAAATAGACCTCCGCCTGGATGCTGCCGACGCCCTCCGGCACGTTGTGGATGGACAGCATGTGGGGAAAGCTGAGGCGAGAGAAACAAATGTCTTCATCGTAGAAGTACGTCATGTGTGCTTGTGACAGGTCCGGGCGGCCGATGCCCAGGTTGACCAGCACGCACGTCGAGCAGGCGAGCCGTCGCGCGGCATCGAGCACGTCCGGCGGGGCACCCTCCACCATCGGGATGAGGTCTGGTAACGGCACCGAGGAGATGACGGCGTCGTAGCGAACGCGCGCGCCGTTAGCGAACGTGAGCTCTCCGTGGCTCGGATCAATCGCGACCACCTCGTGACGCAGCCTTACTTCCGCGAGTGACACGAAATTGCGGAGGTAAGCGAAAAACCCGCCCTGACTCGGATAACGGAAGTGGGTGATGTAGTGGGTGCTCGGCATAGCGCGCGAAAGCGCGCCCCGCAATACCTCCTCGAGTGTCGGCCGGTACATGCGCGGTCCGAGCCATTCCGTGCTCAGGTTTTCGGCGGTCGTCAGGTGGTACTTGCGCGTGTACTGCATCGGAAACAGCTCGGCGAAGGTCCGGCCGAAGCTGGCCAGGAGCCAGTCCTCGTAGTTCCTGATCTCGCGCTCTCCAGACCGCTGCTCCGCCACGAAATCCGCGATCACCTTGACCACCACGTCGTCCGGCAGTCCGTGCAGATGCAGTTGCACCGGGTGCGTAGGCCAGTGCCCGCGCCAGTAGTTGTTCAGGTGAATCTGGATTTCCTCGAACTGGTGGCCGACGCTGTCCGCGAACAAGTCCTGAATACGCTTGTCCTTGGTGAACGAAATGTGCGGTCCCACGTCGAACAAGAAGCCCTCGCGCGTGAAGGAGGCGGTATGCCCGCCGAAATACGGGTTCTTGTCGTACATGACGGGCCGAAGCCCCTCCTGCGACAAGCGGTACGCCGCACCGCAGCCGCCCATGCCAGTACCAAGAACAACGATAGTCGTCATTTCGCGATAGTCACCACGCTGACGGGTCCGACATCGGGAGGGCCGGACGGCCGCCCTTCCCTCTGCCCGGCGGCGGCGGCACCCCATCCAAAGCGCTAAAGGTCGTGAACCCGTAATCGCCGTTTACACCAGTCGCCCCCTGGAGGAAGAAGCCCATGCCCGGACTGCCGAACTTGTAGGTTGCGTCGCGCGCTGATGCCACGGCGACTCCATTGATGTAGGACGTGATGACGTTCCCGACAATCGTGGCCTTCACCTCATCGCCGTCCTTGATGCCATACGCAAGCCCACGACGTTGCGCCAGGTACGTGAAGTCGCCTCGAGGACCGTTCCAGCGCACGATCGCTGTGTAGGATTCGGACGAGTTCAATGCGCGGAAGTTGATTTCATAGCCCCTCGCGGTGTGCGCGCTGAGCGACCAGCGCAGCAGGATCTCGACCTCCTCGTATATGCTCCCGCCTTTCTGGTTGACCGAATGCACCGTCGCGCTCGCGAACTGATCCGGCCCCCACACGCCCAGCAGAATAGCCACTGAATCATCGTATCCGCCCCTGCCGGTCTGAGTACCAAACGCCAAGCCGCGCGTGGTCCGGACATCTGTCCAACCAAACCCTACGGTCTTTCCATTCAGCCACCTGTTCCCCTCGGAGATAGGGTTTTCGGCGACCGGGAAGCTGGACCTGTACGCCAAGGCGGCCAAACTGGCGACAGAAGCCAGAGCGACCAACACCGTGGCAACGCATCGTTTCATCGCGGCTCACCCGGACAGCATGTTCGTCACGCGGCGTGCGACCGCGTGAGCCCACGCATGATCTTCTCGGCCGTCTGCAGAGGGCTCAATCCCAGTGCTAGGGCCTTCGCTGAAACCGCCTTCAGGTACCTGGAATAGGAAAAGGGGTGCCCGCACTCCTCAAGCCTACGTTTGTGATATATCCAGAACGCCTTGTCTCGACGATGGAACAGGCTGACCGCCAGGTACCTGTAGTAGTCGTTCAGGACGACTTCCACACGTTCCTTCAGTTCCTGGCTTGTGAGGAAACTCGGGCCGTACTCGACGAGGTCGCTGAGCCGTGAGGCTAGGTAGGCATTGAGCGAACGGCTTTGGGCGGTCATCGTCTGCTCGTGAGTTCTCTCGTATGACAACACCTGGTGAACGAAGCCGAAATCGCTGGTCTGCAGACACCTGTAACAGCAACTCGTATCGGCTTCTGGAGTGGAGTTGGGATAGAACAGCTCGTGCGCTCTCACCAGGTCGGACCGATAGAGCAGTGCTGTAGGGGCACCGAACACGTAGATCCCCGTCAACATCTGCGTGCGGCACACCTCCCTGCCCGTAATGACCGTGCTTGGATATGGCAGCTGGCTCGACCACACGCGCCATCCCCGCCAATCTGACCCGGTTCCACTAAGTTGATACGATCCGACGATCCCGACGGATGGGTTGGTCTCGGCAACGCTGACCAGTTGCTTCAGGCAGTCCTGAAACAGCCAGTCATCCGCCGAGACGATCTTGGAGTACTTGCTGCGGGGTGAAATCATGCGGAACGCTCGGTTATGGTTGGCGATCACGTCCAGCAGCTCAGCGTTGTCACTCACACGTACTCGCGCGTCCTTGCCTGCGTATTCCTGTGCGATCCGCTGCGTGTCGTCGGTGCTGCAATTGTTGACGATGATGTACTCCCAGTGCGAATAGGTCTGCGCCAAGACACTCTCGATGCACTCTTTCAAATACAGTGCGCCGTTGTAGACCGGCGTCAAGATGCTCACGAGAGGTTCGGCATCGGTCCTCATCGCACCCTCGCGGCATTTGCACTGGGCGCGGCGTTTTGCCTCGCCGTGCCACGATAGAACTCCAGCAATTGACCAACCTTGTTCCAAACGATCAACTTGTTCCGAAACCGGCGTTGCGACGGAATCGCTAGAATCCACTTGACCGTCCAAACCGCCAGACTCCGGATCAGGTAGGTCGGAACCCCCAGGAAGTAGACACGAGTACGGGCTCTGGCACCGCTTTGCCGAGCCTCGCCGCGGCCCTTTTCAAACCACCATGCCAGGAAGTACTCCTTCCTGAGGCGGTCCTCCGTCACGCGATGATGAACCACCGCTGCGGGCTCGTAGTACAGCTCTTCACCTCCGTCTATCAAGCGCTGACAAAACTCGTCGTCCTCTGACGTTCGGGGAGGGAGATTGCTCCGCCACAGCGAACAGTCGCTCGTTGTACTAGGTCCTAAGTCGACTCGAAAACTGCCGTACTTGTCGAACATCGACCTGCGGATCGCCATATTGCCGCCAAATGGGCACTCCTGAATCCGTCCAGCCTCGAGACCGCGTTCAAGGTACCCGAGTGGGCTGAGACCGTGTTTCTCGGCGGACGGGATCCACCGAGGGGGCGGGCAAGGCCATGCCAAAAGGACCGGGCCGCCGCTGCCTGACCACCTGGTCTCGAACAACGGCTCCGTCAGGTTCCTCAGCCACGTGGGTTCCACAGTGATGTCATCGTCTGTGAAGGCCAGAATGTCACCACGAGCCGCCTGCACCGCAGTGTTCAGTGCGTGGGACTTGCCCTGCCTTGGCTCAAAGGCGTACCTGAAACGCGACGGATAAAGCTCGGCAAACTGCATGACGACTTCGCGAGTGGCGTCGGATGAGTTGTTGTCGACCACCAGCACTTCCCACCCAACGGATTCCGGCAGCGATGACTCGGCCAGGCTATTCAACGTCCTCGCCAGGTTCTGGCACCGGTTGTACGTGCACACCACCACAGTGATGTCCACCGCGGCATTCCCGGTCGGCGGCTGTTGCCGTGGCGTCATGTCTGAGCCTGCCCCACCGCCTGCTGCTGCCTGAATTCCCGGATCAGTGACGCATAGAAGGCTTTCTGGCGCATCGGAAAGAGGAGAAGCAGGATGTACGACACCGCGAAGATAGTTCCCTCACACAAGAGCCGGGCAACGGGTGGCATCAGGCTGCCAAACCAAAGAGCTGCCGGGAGCGCAATCACCGTCGCGCCCAATGCGGCCAAGACCGGTGCCTTGACGGTCTGAGCTGCCTCAGGTGGCGGCACCACGGAGTCATGGAGGCCCCAGACCACCAGCGGTACGATCAGCGCCGTCATCGCCGCCGAGAAGCCGATCGCGATGCCGGCGGGACCGAACGGCAGCCCCGCGGCGCAGGCTGCGACCAGGGCCAGCGCAATGACGAACGCCATCTTGAGGGCACGGTTGACCTGTCCGGTGGCGAACAGCAGCCAGCCAACGGGGTTGATGAGCGCGAAGGCGACTACCGTGGGCGCGAGGAACCTGAGTAGGGGACCGGTTGCGGTCCATTTCGGCCCGAGCACGACGTACACGATATCATTCGCGAACAGGGCGCAAGCCACCGTGATTGGGAGCGTGACCGCCACGAAGACGGAATAGGCCTTGAGAAAGTAGCTCCTGAATCGGGTCGCGTCGTTCTGCAGACGCGACAACACGGAAAGAGCCACTCCGCTGACCGCCCGGTGGAGCACCTCGGTGGGAACCGTCACGAACTGATAGGCTCGGCCGTACAAACCCAGCGCTACCGCTCCCGCGAACCGGCCGAGTAGCAGTTTGTCCGTGTTATACGCGACGTACATCAGGAACCCGTTCGCGCTGACCGCGCCTCCGAAGCGAATCATCGCGTGCATGCCGACCCCCCGACGCGGCGGGCCCGGCGTCCAGCCGGCTAGGGCCCACGCGGCGGCGCACCACGTGATCGACTGACCCAGGGTCATCCCAACGAGCGCCCAGTAGCCGTAACCCATCAGCGCCATCAGAATGCCGATGGCAGTTCCCGCGACCGACGAGACGACATCCATGACGGCCAGCGCGGAGAAGCGCATCTGGCGCTGCATGAGCGCGGCGTGCTGCACGCTTGCTCCGCTGAACAGGAACCCTGTCCCGATGACGACCGAGACCCGGAAGAGACGTGGCTCATGGTAGAAGGCGACGAGCGCTGGTGCCATGGCGACGGCCAACGCCATCAGGCTCGCTCCAGCAGCCAGATTCATCCAGAACAAGGCCGACACCTGGCCGTCCGAAATGGTGGCGCGCTGGACGGTCACCGTCGACAGACCCGCGTCCCGAAAGAGGCTCAACACCCCCGTGACCACGGTCACCATGTTCACCAGGCCGAAGTCGGCCGGTTCGAGCAATCGCGCGAGGACCATGATCGAGCCCACTTGGAGGACAAAAAGCCCTCCCTGCGCACCGATCCTGGTCAACCCGCCGCGAAGCACCCGCCCTTTTAGATCGTCTGTCGAGACATCAAAGCGGGACTGCGGCGGCCGCGAACGAGTCTCGGCGTCGGTAGGTGTGTTGAGAGTCACTTTATCTCATGGAACGCGGGTGAGTCGCTCCAGGCTGTGCATCGCCTTGTCCCACCCTACAAGGGCCGACCACCTGATCCACGGGAGGATTGCCTGGGCGCGCTTCGCGAAACGGGGCCCGAATGCCGCGGCCATCCACGCGTACTTCCCCGCGAACCGAGGATCCTGCAGCTCGCCTCCCAACTCACGAGCAAGCCCCCGGGCCGCAGACACGAGGTCCGGCCTGCCGGGATAGAAGGTGATCAGGGCGTTCTGAAGGTACTGGACGCAGGCCCGCCTCGTGCGCGCACTGTCGTGCGAGGCCATGAGATACCCGATCTGCAGCCGGATCGAGAGCAACTTGGCTTCCATCTTCGCCTGGGAGTCGCCAATGTAGCTGATTCGCTGGCTGCCCGACACGCGATAGAAGACTTTCGCCGCCGGCACGAAGCAGATCTGGTCGCTCAAAAGCAGGACCCTGCAGAAGAACTCGCCGTCATCATCCCAGACCAGGCGCGTGTCCCACGGACCGGCCGCTTCCGCCAGCGGCCGCGGCACGATCCACGTGGCGGTCTGCATGTACACGTCCTTCTCCATCCGTCGGAGCAGCCACTCCAGAGGCGCGAGGTCGGACCAGAGGCCCGTGGGCTTGAACTGAGCCTTGGAAGTACGATGCCAGAAGCGCCCCCAGGCGCTCGACAGGACGGCGCGATCGGAACAACGATCCAGCGCACGCATCTGCAGTTCGGTCTTGTCGGGAGCCAGGATATCGTCTGCGTCGAGCCACTGAACATAGTTTCCGCTGCTGGCGGAGAACGCCGTGTTCCGTGCCGATGAGGCTCCCCCGTGAGGCTGCGTCAGGACGATGACGCCCTCCGGAGCGAACTCCCGGGCGACCGCGGCCGTGTCGTCGGCGGATCCATCATCGACGACGATGATCTCCTTCGGGTTCCAGGTCTGATCGAGCGCAGACCGCAAGGTATCGCGCAGCGTGGACCGGGCGTTGAACGCCGGAATCAGGATCGATACGAGTGGTTTCATGACCAAGCCCGGCGCAGGCCCTGGCGCGCCTGCCGTGCGGGCGATGCGACAACCGCCCTGGAATGATGAGGTGTCACGCGCTCGCGAGACTCGCCTAAGTGGTGATGCACGGCCCTGACTCTGTCACTCGTCGGAGGCTCTTCAGGCCCGCTGGGCACGCCGATCGGTACATCGGAAAGACTCCGCAGTCGAAAGGCCCGCTGCAACCAAGACAAGCTATGATCCCGTACACCATGCCCGTGCCGGCAGCCACGTCCCGCTGGACGCGTCACTTCATCTACCGCGCTGAGCGTGTCAGAACGACCTGGAAGCTCCGGCTCGGACTGCTGGCGCTCGTTGTCATCGTGCTGTGGTTCAGCAGCGGGTGGTGGTCCGCTGTCATTGGCCGCAGCCTCGTCTGCCGCGGGGACCCCGCCCCGAGCGACGCCATCCTTGTCGAGAACTTCGATCCAGACTACCTGCTCTTCGAGCGGGCGAGGCAACTTCGCCGGGGAGGCGTTGCCGCGCGCGTGCTCGTGCCAGTGTGGACCGACGCCGGGACGCAGGAGCCCAACGATGTCTCCCTCGGCATTGCCCAGCTCATGGCGACGATCTCACGAATAGGTCCGGTTGAAACGGTTCCGGTTCGCGAGGTCGAGCCGATCTCCCTGAACGCCGCTCGAGACCTGCTGCGGTTCCTCGAACGTGAACACATCCGCTCCGTGACGGTGGTGACGCCGCTGTTTCGCAGCCGTCGGTCCGCGCTCGTGTACGGCGCCACACTAGGCCGCGCCGGCATCACAGTCACGTGCGAGCCCGTCCAGGGTTCGCGGGGAGTCGATACCTGGACCAGAAGCTGGCACGGCATCCAGGACGTCGTGCAGCAGTGGCTCAAACTGCAGTACTACAGACTGTACGTGCTGCCGTTTGTCTGAACCACTCAAGAGATCGCCCGGCCAGACAGCAGACCCGCAGGCCCGGGACCCTCCAAGCCGGCGACGACCGCGAGTTGGCGATTGACCGCACCCTCAACCATGTCGGTGGTGATCACGTCCATGCAGTTCGGGGCGAAGTCGCAACTCGTCTTGTAGCAGCTGAGGCACTCCATTTCAGGCACGACCTTCTCGCCTAAGCCGTAGAGCTCGATCTCGGCCGAACTGGTGGGGCCAAACAGCACGACGGTGCGCCTGCCCTGGGCCAGCGCCAGGTGCATGGCGAGTGTGTCCCCAGTGACCACCACGTCGCAGCAGCCCACGAGCGCGGCGAAGTGACGCACCGGGTTGCTGCAGCCGGGGTCGAACATCGTCACGCTGGAGGCCCCCTTCAGCCGCTCGTTCCGGGCCAACTCGGACGGCCCGCCGAGCAGGACGAACTGGATGTCGTGCGACCGGTGCAGCCGTGCAACCAGGTCCACGTAGCCGTCCTCACGCCACTGCTTAAGGGGCCACCGTCCACCAGCCCCGGTGTTCAGGCCGACGATGCGCCGGGCACGGTCAACCCCGATCGACTCGAGATGAGTTCCCGCGGCGGCCCGTTCGGCTTCGTCAAGTTGAAGCACGTAACGATGCGGCCGGCCTTCGAGTCCAAGGATGGCAGCCATGCGGTCCTGATAGGTCTCCCGGCCCTGCCGCTTGATATCGTCAAAGATGCCAGCCTCCAGCCACCTCCTCGCCGCCTCGTTCGTCGGACGAACCGTTCCGCCTTGATCAAGGAAGAATCCGTCCTTGCAGCCCGACCGGGCGACTGACGCCAGCGCCGCGCTGGTCTTCGAGGCGTCGAGGTTGATGACCCGGTCGAACCTGCGGGCCTCAAGGTGCAGAAGCGCTTCAGGTCCCAGCTCGATCACCTCGGCGATGAACGGATTCCCTTGCAGGAGTGGGACCGATTCTCTGCGTGTAATCCACGTCACCGCCGCGTAAGGATGCACCTCGGCGAGCGGAGGCAAAAGGGCCGTCGACCGGAGCACGTCGCCCATGGCATCGAGCTTGACAATGAGCAACTGTTCGTCGACGCGCTGGTAGTGGTCGCAGGCGCAGAGGACACCGGTCCGCTTGTGCCAGACGCACGGACGATCGCCCAGAAAGAACCGGCAGTCCCAGGCGATCTCCCGGGGCGCGTAATCGGTCATCGGGTCTTTACCTCCGCCACTGCGTTTCGGTCACGGCCTCGTCCTGGCGCCTCGGATGTCGCCACCCGCCTTCGCTCATCCGCGATCGCGCCGAGTCAGGCCTTGGCATTCAAGTACGCAAACGCGTCGAGAATGCCGCCCGCGGCTCGATCGTAGTTGAACTCCCGAGCCGTCCGGCGGGCGTGATCCGAAAAAGCCCCCCACGTCGCGTCGTCGGACAGGAGGGCGCTCGCCGCCGACGTCCAGGCCTCTACATCAAGCGGAAGAACATAGCCGTTGTGCCCGTGCAGCACCAGCTCGCCGGCAGCGGCGGTCCACTCAGTCGTGATGACGGGCGTGCCGGCGATCATGGCCTCGTTGATGACGACACCCCAGCAATCTCCCGACGTCGGCAGGAAGAGCAGCCGAGCCCGGGCATAGTATTCCGGCAGCGATGCGTGGGAGATAAACCCGGCGAACTCGTACTGCACGCCGTGCTGGTCGAAGATCTCGCGCATCCGCGCTTTCAGAGTCTGGTCGCCATCTCCGATGATGAGGACGCGGCATCGCCCGAGCCGTGCCTTGATGCCGGCGCACACCTGGGCAAAGAAGGCCGGGTTCTTCACCGCAACGATGCGCCCCGAGAACATCACGTCGAAGTGCCGGTCCAGTGGCCGCCCTGCGAGGCGGCGCTCGAAATACTCGTTGTCGGCCACCAGGTGGCTGAGGAAGCACTGTTCGTCCGTGATGCGGCTGTTGTAGTGCCTCAGCATGGCCAGCGTCTGCCGGCTCGTACCGACGTAAGCATCGCCAAAGCGGTTGTACACGACCTGCCTGGCCCAGCGCTGCGGGCGACTGACGCCTCGGTCCCGTCCCAGCCAGCTGTCATCAAGGAGGGCCACTTTCGTGCCGAGCAGCCGGCACATCCCCATGGCCAGCCAGCCGCTGGGGTCCTTGATGCAGGCAAAGACCAGGGCGGCACGCGGCCGGCGACGGAGCAAGAACGGTACGATCCCCGGGTTCAGGAAACGTTCGGTGTCGCTCGTCGTCAGCGTGACGGCTCTCAGAATCGTCTTCGGGTGACTCCCCATTTGGAACTGCCACAGGCGGCGTTTCTCGTTGCTGTTGAAGTACACGACCTCAACAGCGCCTCCGAGCCGCTGATGAACGCGCTCGAACACCGGCTCGCGCCACGGCGTCGGGATGTCGCTGATGATCAAGTACTCCATGCCGGAGCCCTTGTGGAATGGTTTGTGGAAGGCACGAATCGGCTAAGCAACGGGCGCTTCCGGCGCTTCCAGAGCGTGGTCGCCTCTCGGCATCTGGCGGAAGATGGCGTCCATGATCCTCGCGGTACGCAGTATCTCGGCCGGGGGGATTGGATCCGCTCCCCCTTCCTGGATGGCACGGTAGAAGAGCTCCATCAGCTTCCTCATCCCGAAGTCCATCTGGAACTCCTTCCGCGCGAACTGGCGGACGTTCACGCGGGAGTTCTGTGCCTGCTCCCTTGCTAGGGTCAGGGGGGCCAGAAAGTAGCGCAGGTAGCTCTTGTGCTGCGATGGCGCGATGCGGAGTACTGTGCGGTAGGTGTTGTCGACCACCAAGTTGCCTGCCCTCCCGAAGAGCCGCAACTCCTGGGATCCCGCGCCGAATTGGGTGGTGAACAGGAAGAAGGCCGTGGTGCCCCGCTCGTCCCGAAGCACCGCCCGTACCTCGTCCACGATGTCCGGGTGTCCGTGCTGAACGAGATAGGGGCTGGAGAAGCTGATCGACAGGAGCTCAGGAGTATCGCCGTCGAGGAACTCGGCGATCTTGGAGACGCCGTGACTGATGAGATTGTGCAGCAGCGAGCCAGGCAGCCTGCGTACCCAGTGGTGGGGGTCGCCCAGAACAGCCTTGCCGTACGTGGGCTCGTCGTGCGAGTAGCACTGGATGCACTCCACGTGGACGGGCGGGCCGCCGAGAAAGCCCTCCCGGACCAACTGGCGCATGCGCAGCACCTCCGGGCTGAACTGGAGGTTGTGCCCGACCGTGATGCGACGGTCGACCGCGCGCGCCAGTCCGAGCAGTTCCTCGGCCTCGGCCGCGTTCACCGTGAAGGGCTTCTCCATGTACACATGGCAGCCAGCCTCAAGGCACTGCCGCCCCAAGGCGAAATGAGGCTGGGCGTGCGTGGTGATATGCACGGCGTCCACGCCGCCCGCACGAAGCATCTCGGCCGCGTCGGTGAAGACTCCGGACACGTGGAATCGCTCGGCCAGCTGTCGAGCCATCAACTCGTCTGTGTCGCACACGGCGACGAGCTCGCACTCCGGCAGGTACTGCAGCTGATCCGCGTGCTGGTCAGCGATCATCCCGCAGCCGATGATCGCCACCCTGGTCTTTGGTTTGTCAGCCATTCTTCTGGTACTCGAAGTAGCGCTGCATGGCGTCCTGCATCGGCACGCGGCACTGCCACCCCAGCCGCTGCTTCAGCTTCAGATTCGGGTAGCGGTTTCCCTTCCACGCAAACGCGCACATGCGGCGGTTGAACACCGGCGGCAATTGCCCCATCGAACGCCTGGCATACCACTCCCACAACGAACAGAGCGCGTAGGTGGCGGGATAGGGCAGTGGCACGGACCAGAACCTCCTTACGTGCCGCTTGTACAGCCGCAGGAAGGCACGGCTGGTGGGCAGTTCGTCGTCCACCACGTTGAACACCTCGCCCTCGACGCCTTCGACAAGCCCGCCGAGGACGATCGCCTCCGCGCAGTTGTCCACGTACGTCAGCGGGACGCGTCCTCCACCACCGAGGTGCATGAAGAAGCCGAAGGTATCGATGCCAACGAAACCCGGGATGGCCTTCTTGCCGGGGCCGAACACGATTCCCGGGCGGACGATGGTGAACGGCATCCGGAATCGCCGGTGGTAGTCCAGGACCAACTCGTCCTGCCTCAGCTTCCCATATGCGTAGGCATCGTGCCGCTCCTCCAGGTTGCCTTCCAGCGGACAGCACTCATCCCAGGCGGCGCCCCTAGGCAGCCCGAAGTTGGAGTACACGGCGAAGGAACTGACGTTCACGAACCGCTTGAGGCGCCCGTTCTCGAGCAGGGCATCCAGCAGATTCCGTGTGGTCACGACGGACCCCTGGAAGCACGCGGGGTACGACTTCCCACGCCCGGCGACGAGGTGGTAAGCGATCTCGACCCCCTGGGTGGCCCTGCGGCAATCCTCCTTCGAGAGGAGGTTCGTTTCGAGAATCTGGCACCGGTGCGCCTGCCCGTCCGGGATCGCGGCCTGCAGCAGCCCGAGGTCGCTCGACCGTCTCACGCCACAGCGGACGTGCTCGAAGCCCAAGCGCAGCAGTTCGCCGACCACCCTGGATCCGACAAAGCCTGCCGCCCCGGTGACGAGCACAGCGGCGGAGCGGTCCACAATCCAGACTGGGTCAGGCCCGGGCACTTCGTGTGTGGAGATCATCATTGATCCTGAAAACGCCGGTCATGACGACGATCGGCGAACACATCGTCCTCGCGACAAAAACACATTCTCCCCTCTCGTCCATTCCTCTCCGAAGTTGTTCGTGGCGCAGTAGAAGCTCCGGCTGCAGCCCGGCTTCAAGCGTTCGTGCAGTTCGATGATGATCGCGTCCACCCTGTCGAGCCAGGACGAGGCGCCTCGGAACACTGCTCTTTCCGCACCCTCGATATCGACCTTCAGCAAGTCGATTCCGGGCAATCCGTAGTCTTCCATCAGCCTGTCAATGGTCACGCCGGGCACTCGATGCCGCAGTTGGGCGGGGAGCTCGGGCGAGTGCGCCAGCCCCTCAGTCACGTATCCCCACGTTCCTCCCCCTGGATCAAACAGGTTGACCTCGCAGTTGTCGTCCCAGAGTGCGGCTTGAACGGGAATCACATTTCGATAGGGAGCCACGTTCCGCCTGAGCAGTTCGAAGTTCTGCTCTTCGGGTTCGACCGCGACGATTCTCGCATCCGGGTACCTGTTCGCGAAGTAGACCGAGGTCATGCCGATGTGCGCGCCGGCATCCACGATTGTCGTCGGCGCCGAGACGACATCAAAGCGGTACTCCTCCTCCAAGAAGACCTTCTCATACACCTTGATGTCCACAGACGGGATTCGCAGGTAGAGGGGCCACTCAAGGCCGCGTACTCTCAGCTTCATCACGACACCCGTCCCGAGAGCTCTTGCCTTGAGGGCACAGATCAAACCCCGCCACCCGACAGCACGGAGATAGTAACGACCCTTGGTCATCGAGCTGGGCCTTTGCCGCTCGCGACCGCCCAGCACGATGCTGGTCGTCACGGTTGAAGAGGTCCGAAACGAGCGCGGCATCAGAGCCTCCGAGCGGCCTCCCCGACGGTTGCCTGCACAGGCCAGGCATGCGCGAAAAGGCCGCGAGGTCGGCCGACAGCCAGGCGACGGCGGGGGTCGATGAATGCGACCGCGCGAACGCCGCGCCGCGGGCGCCGCGCACGCGCATCGGACACAGCCGAAGCGTGACGCCGCTGTCGGCCTCGATGCTGGTCGTGGCCGGAGAGCTTCGCGCCAGGGCCGACGGCTCGCCCGCGCCGTAACGCCTGGCGGCGACGGTCGTGCTGGGCGGTCAGCATGATGCTGCCGACCAGCCAGAGCGTCGACCCGAGGGCCTCATGAAACGGCCGCCCTTGAATTCACACGTGAACACGACTTGCGAGCCGTCTCTCGTCATGTGCGACGCTTCTCCCTCCATTCCCGAATCAGACCGACCGCATCTTCCGCCGTCCGGCGAGCGGGGCCGTACGCGTAGGTGAAGAGCGCAGCCGCAAGAAGTCCAAGGGATGCGGACAGCGAAAGCTGCATCACCAACGAACGCCCGCTGAGGGCGGCCTGCGCGAGCGCCGTGACACAGTAGACCGCGATCCACACAGGAACGTGCTCGAAAAATGAGCGCCACAGCGCGCGGCTTCCGACGGGGCCCACGCGTCCGCAGATGGTGATGACGACGGGCAAATTGACAGCAAGAGAGATCACCGAGAATGACAGCGCCACCCCGGATGGCCCGGCGGGAAGCCCGATCACGAATGCCAGGACAGCGGCGACTGAACAGATCACGGTGGAGGCCAAGAACTCGCGGCCTCTTCCCTGGCTGGTCAGCAGCCAGGAAGCCATGCTCGCGATTGGCGTATAGACCGCCAGCAACGTGAAGCTCGCGAAGATCGGTGCCGCCTCCCGCCATTCCCGCCCCAGCACCGCCAGCGTAATGGGTTCCGACAAGGGAAGCAGCATGGCCGTGAAGACGAAGGACACCAGCGCCGCCAGTCGGTATGCGCGGAGGAACATGTGGCGGTATCGGTCCGGCTGGCTTTGCACTCGTGCCAGTGCTGGCACGAAGACCGACTCGACAGGGATCATCAACTGATCGATGGGGCGCAGCATCAGTGCACTTGCTCGACCGTAGAGACCAAGGCCCCGCGATCCGACGTAGCGTCCGATCAGGAGTCCGTCAGTCCCGCGCGCCAGCGAGAAAACCAGGCTGCTCGCCGAGAGGTTCGCGCCGAAGCCAAGTAGAGGCCGGATGCCGCTGTTGCCTGACGGCAGGCTCGGACTCCAGGCCGACACATACCAGGCCAGCAGCGAGCCCGCCAGTGTCGTCGACAGCTGCATCCCGACCAGGGACCAGTAGCCGTAGTGGTACAGACTCATCACGATGGCCGTCCCCACGCCGACCGACAAGGATGCAACCTGAATCAGCGCCAGCGCGCGAAAGCGCATGTGTCGCTTCAGCAGAGCGAGATGTTGAACGGTCGCAGCCGCCAGGACGAAACTCGGTGACAGTGCGAGCGTTATCGCGAACACGCGGGGCTCCTGATAGAACCATGACAGCAAAGGCGCCGAGCCCGCCAGGAGAGCTGTTCCCAGTCCGCCGACGGCGAGGTTCACCCAGAAGAGGTTCGACACCTGAGCGGCCGTAATGTGCTCTCGCTGCACTGTCGCCGCCGAGAGCCCAGCGTCGCTGAAGACCCTCATGAACCCCATGATCGTCGTCACCATGGCGGCCAAACCGAAATCCTCCGGAGTGAGGATTCGCGCCAGCGCGACGATCGAGGCGAAGTTCAAGGCAAACTGAACACCCTGGCTCAGTAGCATCAGCAAGCTGCTGGACACCACCTCCGTCTTCAGATCAGTCTGAAGCTCGGCGACGAGGAAAGGTGCGTGATCTTCGGTACTGCCCATGCAAACGACGGACGGCACGCGGCGGGACAAAAGGCGCCGGTGCGCGGATCAGAACGGTAAGTGCCGACACTCGAGCACAGGCGGCCGCGTCCGGGTGCCCGGGGCGGCAATGCTCGAACGCGTCCGGAGGCGAGCCACCAGCCCGCCCGATCACGAATCCCTGGTTGTCGCGTGGTAAAGAGGCCTGAGCGCCAACAAGACCCAGCGAGGCACGAAGAGAAGTGGCGCAAGGTAGAGCCAGAACGCGGCCAACCGGCGGTAGCGACGGAAGGTAATCGTTCTCGCCTCCCGGATCGCATCGCGTTCACCCGATCGCATGATTGCCCACACCCGGCTCCTGACGTGCGTTTCCACGATGCGGGACATCCAGCTCTTGTAGAGGACACTGGATTCCGTGAAGACGCCTCGTGCGACGCGGTGGTACCCCTCTACGTCGAGTGTGAGCCTTTGGACCTGGCCGAGAATCTGAAGAAAGCCGTCGTTGTTTCCTCGAAAGCCGACGCAACGGTCATGCAGGTAGAGGAGCCGCGGAGTCTTCTGCAAAATCTTGAGCAATACAGCCAGATGCACGTACACGGAGCCGTCATATTCACTCAAGTCGGTTTGTCCGACCACCGTGTTCCACGACTCTCGGTGAAACACATTGTCGCCCAGGAAGCCGAAGGAATCACCGAACATGTGGACAATGGAGCCCAGGTCGTCGAAGACCCTGTCCCCATGCAACACGTTCTTTCTCGCCCCTCTCGTGACGCGGGGATAGAGGCGTGCCAGCAGGTCCCGGTCGTAGAGGGAACCATTCACATTGACCACGGGTGGGCGGCCGTACTGCGCGATCTTGCGTCCAATCAAGTCGATGGCACCAGGCTCGACCTTGTCGTCGTCGCCCATGAGCCAGCAATACTCGCCATCAGCCAGCTCGACAGCCTTCAGGATATTGCGATCGATGCCGCCGTTCTGCGGGAAACGATGATAGACGATGTGCGGATAACGAGCCTGCCACCGGCGCACGACCGCCTCGGTGGGTGGTGGCGCCGCGTCGTCACTCACGCAGATCTGGACGGGCGCGCTCTCGTCCGCGTGCCCAACGATGGACTCGAACAGCTCATCAAGGCACTGGCTGCGGTCGTAGGCGGGAATGCAGATTGAAAGGAAGTACCGCATGGAGAAGTCGACGGGGAGACAACGCCGCGGGCGGCGAGCGCCTCCGCACGAGCCGAGTTGCAGGACTAGGGTGTCCTCTTTGCGGACGCCCTACGTGTCGCCTCCCGGCCGCCGCCTGCCGGAACCAACGACCCGGACGAGAGCCTCATCCAGCTCCTTTCCCTTCGCCGCCCACGTGTACCGCTGTGAGGCGATGGCCGCTGCTCTGTCCGCGAGCGAGGCCCTCAGGACGGCGTCGTCGAACAGTTCGACGACGCTATCGGCAAACTGGCTCGGGGTATCGGCGAACAAGGCCGATTCGCGATGCTGGAGATGTATCCCTTCCACACCCACCGTGGTCGTCACGATGGGCTTGCCCATCGCCATGGCCTCCAGGGCCTTGCCCCTGATCCCGCCGCCGGAGAGCAGAGGAATGACGAACACCTCCGCACGGTGGATGTAAGGCCGCACATCGCTCACATAGCCCGTCACGACGACGTGCTCATTCCCGCGACGAACCAGCCAGGGCGGCGGGGATTTGCCGACGACGTAGATCTTGGCGTCGGGAACCCGCTCCAGAATCTGCGGGAAGATCCTGCTGAGGAAGTACTCGATGCCTTGAGCGTTTGGCCGGTGGGTAAACAGACCCGTGAATACCATCGTCCGTGGTTCTGGAGGGGCGCCGGTCTTGGCAAAGAACTCGTCTCCGGCGCCGTTCTGCACGACGACGGGCGCGAGTGATGGATCCACTGCCACCATGCGCTGACGATCGACGTCAGTCGTTGCGAAGAGCGCGTCAAATCGTCTCCACAGTCGCGGCTCTTCCAATTCGCCGAGCCGTGCACACCAGAAGTTGACCGCCTTGCTCAGGACGTTCGTTTCGTGCAGCGCCGTCTTTCTGAGCAGGTCGAACTTGACTTCGTGAGTGTCACTTGTTACTGGCACGCAGGCGGGAAACCTGTAGTACCCGAACATGGGCACGCAGCAGTGGATGAGGTCGTAGGAGCCCGTCGAGGCCAGATCGTCGATGGCCGCCTGCATCTCGGGTCGATACAACTGGCGGTAGGGACTTCTCAGCGTGGCCATGAGCCATAACCGCTCCAGCCCGTTGGCCCAACGCTTCCGATGAGTGTCGACGACCCGGATGCCGGACACCATGTGCCCGTAGCGGCTGAGGAACAGACGCTTTTCAGCTTCGGTGCCAAAGGACAGCACGGACACCTCGTGCGTCTTCGCGAGCTCGAGCAGGAACGGGAGGTTTCTCTTCGTGCCGGCCAGATCCAGGGGCGGCGGCAACGGCGCGTAGGGAAACAACATCAAGATCTTCATGCTAATAGGGGCAGCGACCGCGCTGCGGACAAATGAGGAAGAGGGCGAAAGGCACTCTCTCGGCCCTGGCTCAACGTGCTCGTCCAGACCGCGGTTGACTCCCGTGAGCGTGCAGGCCCTTCGTACCACCCGACGACCGAGGATTCCGGCGCACCGAGCGTCGCGCCGCGGGCGACCGGGCGTCCACCGAGGCTTCCTCGGAGGCAAGGGAGACGGTCCAGAAGGCCGACGTCGCCATGATCGACACGAAGAGCAGCATCGTCCAGACATAGGAGGTGGACTTCAAGAAGATGCTCTCTGTGTAGTTCGCGAGGAGGTTCGTCAACAGGATTGCGAGCGCCAGGACGCCAAAGTCGAGGTGTCCGTCCAGCGACTTGCGGATGTCGATGAACGCTGAGAACAGGAACACCAGGAGAACCACCACGCCCACGATGCCAGTCTCGACATAGACGTCGAGGATTCCGTTGTGTGCGGTATACCCGTGGGTCCTTGAGAATTCGTTGTTCGTGTTGAAGTAGCCACCAAAGCCGGTCCCGAGGACTGGACGCGCCGACGCATCAGCGAGCGCCATGCTCCAGATCTCCGTCCGCCCCGTGAGTGTTTCATCCCTTCCGAGCAAGCTCGATGCCTCAGACACGAAGCTCTCAGCGAACGCCATGCCGAGCCATCCGACGATCACCCCGACACACAGGATCACAGCGATGCGCTGGGCTGAGCGTCTGAACTTGAACATCACACCAACAGCCCCAGTCACGAGGACGAGCGCCGCCAGTGAGGTCGCGCTGTAGGCGCCGCTAGGCGTACCGATCATCAGATAGATGGCCAGGAGGACGACAAACACGTCCGCTGCCAGCAACTGTCTTGGGATCGGGGTCTCGCGAGATCGCAGACCACGCAGAGACGCCCAAGCGAGGGTGAGGATCGCCATCAGACACAACTGGCCAAGGCTGTTCTTCGTCGTTGTGACACCTAGCCACATTTCAGTTCCGCTCCATCTTCCGTAGCCCCGACCCTGGCTGGGGAAGTACTTGATCAAGAGCAGAGAGAACGGTATCAGCACATAGGCGACACGCCGCAGCATCTTGGTGAGAGCCGCAACCGGATCCTGCTCGGTCAGAAGCAGGAACCCGATCGGCAGGGCGCCAACGCACTTGACCCATCGTTTCAGCGAGACAAAGGGATAGTCAGACCAGAGGATGCTGACAGCCAGGAAACCATAGAGCAAGAACAGCGGAGAGTACGCTGCGAGGCTGGGACGGGATGCGCCGCGTCGTTTGGCGAGCAGCATCACGCCGAGGCAAATCAGGACCGTAAGCACGAGCCGGTCGATGGGGCTTCCCTCCTCGAAGGAGCCTGCGGTTGGTGCGAACCAGTTCCCGAGTGGCCTCGATGCCGCGAGCAGGACCCATGTGGTGGGCAGCAGCAGTCCCCATGAGGAGTACGGCTCGGACCGCCGTTCGATCCCAAGGAGGATCAGGACGAGCAGACCATACGCACCCAGCGCCAGAATTGGTGGCATATAGACGGACTAAGGGGCGCCTGTCGACGCACACCCCCGTGCATGTCAGCCCGAGGGAATCTGGCCAGGGTGGCCCGGAAGGGAGACGCGGGTGTTCACAGCCGGGGTTGACACCGCGCCCCGCCTCGATGGTGGCCGGAGCGCGGTCTGCGACGGCGTTCAATACCGGCTGCGGAGCCGCGCCTCGGACCTCGCATCACGCCCCTGTCTCAGCAGTCTATGGGACCTTGATGACGACCTTGCCGGGGGGCTGGGGCGCACCCATGCCGTATTCATGCGCGCCGTAGTCCGGGGCTGGTCCCACCAGCACGATCGCCCCGTCGGACTTCCTGTAGAGCCAGATCGGGGCTCTGTCGGACCACGTCATCGGTGACGCAAGCGTGATCGTGTTCATGGCGTAGTTGATACGGCTGATCTGAACGACGTTCGACACGGTGCCGACCGCGATCCAGTCGGCGTGCATGGCGCCCGCGAGGCGAGCCAAATCTGATCCCCAGGCGCCATCCTGAAAGTACAGAGCGTCATCGACCGCGAGCGTTGTGGAGGACGAGCCCGCTCCGCGCGCCTGGGTCAGATACGTGCCGCCGTTGATGGCGCCCGACGTCGCCTGCAGCGCGAGGTTCGGCAACGTCGTGCTGGTCGGGTCTGCCAAGGACGGATTCACAAACAGCGGATCACCACTTGACGTGAGCCAGTTGTTGAGGATGACGCTGCCCGTCGGCACGCTGGCGCTCGTATCGGTGGTGCCGATGTCGAAGCCGTTGATGGCATACCGGCGGGAATCGTAGATCAGGTTGTTCTTGATGACATTCCCGATCGCATCGGGGCGATAGAACCGCACGGCCAGCAGCGGTTCGGGCATCGTCGAGAGGAGGCCGCTCTGCTCGTAGAAGGGGTTGCCGTACCCGCAGTGGTAGAGGGTGTTGTTGTACATCCGGTTGTACGACCCGCCATTGCCATCCGCCTGACTGCCCCATCCGTACTTGAACATCAGGCAGCTTTCCATCGCTGCGAAGATGTCGTTGTAGCGAACGATGTTCCGCGGGGCGGCGATGTCCATGCCATTCGCACCGTCGTTATTCGGATTCGTGGACGCGAACCCCGCCCGGTTGCCTTCCACGAGGGCGAAAGTGCCGTCTCGAAGATACCCATCAGTGATCTGGAAGGTCCGATGCCCGTACTTCCCGCGGAAGGCGGGGTTGGTGTACAGGCTGTTCGAATAGGTGCAGCCCGACCCGGACGATGACCACCACGGCTCGTTGTGCATGATGTTGTTACGAAACACCGTGTACAGACCGTAGCCGTCAAAGGTCGTATGCCCAGCGTGGTACAAGAGGTTGTCTTCAATCGAGTTGTAGTCGTTCCCCGCCACACTGTCCCCGGTGGGATAGGGGTGCCCGATTCGGATCAGGTCCACGCCTTCAATGCACGTGCTGGGGTTTTCCCTCGTGTGGGCCTGCGCAAACGTATTGTGGTGAATCCAGTTGTGGGTCGACGGGCATCTGAAGCTCGAGCCTCCAATACATCCTTCATAGATCCCAAACGAGCCGCCCTCGGTGCCGGAGGTTCCGGTGAACTTGTTCCGGACGATTTCGTTGTGGTGGGACGACGCCTGGATCACGCCCCAGCGAGGGAAGTCTCGGAGCGTGAACCCCTCGAGCTTGAAGTACGAGATACCCTCAAGTAGGACGCCCCAAGCATCGGTCACGCCGCTGCACACGATCTCGGGGGTCTCACCCGCATACGCGACAAACGTGATCATGTTGGCGCCGCTCGCCCCAGAATGCCTGGGGTAGACGGCGGCCCCATATTGGCTGCTGAAGCTGTACGTCCCGCCGCGGAAGTACACGGTGTCGCCAGCGACAGCGTTGGCGTTCGCCGTGGCCATCGAACAGGCCGACGCGCCACTGAGGGGCGTGGCGCTCGCACAGCTCGCCCAATCCGCAGATCCGGTCGGGCTGACCCAGTACGTGCCACCCTCTGCCAGTGACGGCAGGAGCAGCGCCAGCGTGAACAAGAAGATTCGCTTCATCGCACCTCCATGAACGGGCTATTAGGACGTTGTTGAAATGCGCGGCGGCTGAAACCAGCGGAAGCCGGACTCAGGAGACCACTTACCGGGTGTTCCTGCCCCCTGCCGCTGGCCCCGCCAACAGCTGCCCGATCGGTGTCTGCAAGAACTCGGCCACGGAAAGAGGCGCCTGTCGATACTGGCGTCAAAGTCCCGCGCTGCCTCGTCGCCTGTTGGAGGTCTGGAGGGGCTGCCGTTGTCGGTGTAACAATTACACTTCCGTCACGTGACGGCGTGCAGTGGCGCCAGCCGCTAGGGCTGACGAATTCGTAGCTACGCCGGTTCGACCTGTATGGAATCGTCTTCCGGCGCGCGACGCTGCCGCCCCCCAGCCCAGCCAGACCCGGAGGGGATGGTATCGCCGGTCGTCGATCGCCTCCCTAGGCACCGAGTGCCTGAGGCAGGCCCGTGTGCAGGGCGTCGAGGATACGAAACGTCACAGCGCTCGTGAAGGCTTGAGAATCGAGAGAGATAGGGCTCGGCCGCCCGTTGCGGACGGCGTCCAGGAATGCCTCAACCTCCTCCCGGTGCCCTTTGCCCGCCCGCTTGACCTTACGGCGGGCGCCCTGCGAGTAGTGTTCGCCCCGGCGGAAGTCATCGATGACGAAGCTCTGCCCGCCACCGAAGATCTCGACCCGTTCCTTGCTGAGCAGCTTGTCACCGCAGGCCAGGTAGCTGATCTGGCCCACGGAGCCATTGCGAAACCGAAGTGAGATGACGACGTTGTCATGATCGGGCATCTTCGCGTTGTCACCGGCGACGGACAGCGCATAAACGCTCAGCGGCTCGGATCCGGTGAGGAACTGCAGCAGATCGACGAAGTGGCAGACCTCGCCCAGAATGCGTCCACCCCCCTGACTCGTCTGCGTCCAGTGTTCCTTGGGCAGGAACCCGGCATTGACGCGGTAGTTGATCACCAGCGGCTCGGCGACCTGTTGAAACACCTCTCTGGCCCTGCGTGCCAGGGGCGAGAAGCGCCGGTTGTACCCGACCATCAGAAGCAGGTCGGCGTGTTTCCGCGCCGTGTCGACCACTCGGGTGAACTCATCTTCGAGAATCGCCAGCGGCTTCTCCACAAACACGTGCTTACCGGCCTCGAGAGCGGCAACCGCCAGTTCCGCATGCGTGTCGTGCCGTGTCGCGATGAACACGGTGTTGATCGCCGGGTTCGCGAGAACCTCGCGCAGGTCCGTGGCGTAGCTTTGGAACCCGAACTTCTCTCCGGCGCTCTTCGCCGTGACCCCGCGAGAGGTCACCACGGCGATGAGGTTGCCGCCCTGTCTTGCCGTCGGAATCAGGAACTTCTGCGCGAAACTGCCGGCTCCGATGAAGCCTATTCCGGGGCTCGCCGCCGCCGAAGGCGCCTGCTCCGACAGGGACGGGGCGAGGCCTCTCTCCGCCGTCTCGGGGTACTTGAGCAGGATGCCTAAATGGGATTCCGGAGTCTTGCCGGTGACGATGTCGTACGCTTTCTCCGCCTCCTCGATGTCGAACACATGCGTCACCAGCGGCCGGACATCGAGCGCCCGGTCTTCAATGAGCCTGACGAAGGCGGCCATGTTGCGGTTCTCGGTCCATCGGACATAGCCGTACGGGTAGTCTTGGCCCGCCTCCTCGTAGGTGGGGTCGTAGCGTCCCGGACCGTAGGAACAGGAGATCTTGAGCTCCAGTTCCTTCTTGTAGAAGTGCGGTTCCCGCGGGACGTTCATGGGCACGGCGCCGACGATGACGATGACGCCCTTCTGCCTGAGAATGGCGGTGGCCAGTTCCACCGGGTCCGTCGATTGTGCGGCCGCGGTGATGATCACGGCATCGAAGCCGTGTCCGCCCGTGAATGCGCTGATCGCCGATTCCAGAGCCGCATCCGACCGCGTGCGCGCGGCGTGACAGCTTGCGCCAGCGGCGAGCTCCACCGGGGATTCCGCGGTATCCACGCCAAAAACTTGGCACCCGTTCGCTTTGAGCAGGTGCGCGGTGATCTGGCCGAGCAGCCCCAGTCCGATTACACACACGATCTCGCCAAGCTTGGGATTCGCCTGCCGAACACCCTGCATGGCGATTGCCCCAAGAGTGGTGAAGGCGGCGGCGTCAAGGGCCACCGTTTCGGGCACCTTCACGACCAGGTTCTGAGGTACGGTAACGACACCTGCGTGGGAAGCGTAGCCGCCGCCGCCGCAGGCCACGCGGTCGCCCGGCTTGAATCGTCCCTCGGTGTCCAGGGACGCCAGCACCGTGCCAGCCGAGCTGTAACCCAGCTCCTTGAGCGTCTCCAGCTTGGTGCGGACCCGGGCCAGCGTGTCGGCCAGTCCGTCTCTTCGGAGGCTGTCGAGCACTTGCCTGACGAGGTCCGGCCGCTGCCGTGCCTTGCCCACAAGGGACGCTTGGGCGGTCGTGACGGTTGACCGCTCCGTCCCCGCGCTGATGAGCGAGTAGTGGTTGCGCACCAGGACGAATCCCTTCGCCAGCGAGGGCGAGGGGACTTCGGCGACCGAGAGTTCACCGGTCTTGAAGTTCTGTATGACCTGTTTCATGAAGGCTGCTTTCCTGTGCGGCTGGAACGGGCGCGGTCGCGTGATCCGGTCGACCGCCGATTTCGGTCCACGCCCGATTCACACATGCCGCAACCCGCTCGACGTCGCCGCCCGAAAGGGTGTGGTTGCAGGGGATGACCAGGACCGTCCCGGCGATTCGTTCGGATTGCGGACAATCGCCGGTATAGCCGTAGTGCTCCGCTGCGACCGCCGCGATGGTTCGGTACGGTCTCGTCGTGCTGATTCCGTGTTCCCGCAGGTACGACGCCAACCGCGTACATTGCTCACCGGTCGGAACCAGCAGCGGGAATTGAAGCCTGTTGAAGAAGGCCCCCGGCGGTTCCGCGCAGAGCATGGCCGGATGCACGGTCAACGTCCGCGTGTAGTAGGCGGCGTGTGATCGCTGTCGATCTATCCACGAATCAAGACGTGGCAGCCGTCGGATGGTCGCCACCCGATCCGTTTCGTAGCTCTGTGTCAGCACCATCGGCGATTGAGAGGTGTAGCCGACCGTTCCGCTGTACATCTCCCACAGCCGCTCGCCCGCCAGGCCCCAGAACGGTTTGCTGCGGAGCGACGAACGCAGGAACGTGGCCGCCACGTGCACGCACTCATCCATGCGGCTTGGGATCGGCAGCGGGGACAGGAGAGCCGACAGTCGAGCCTGGAGCGCGGGTTGGCTGGCATAGAGGGCCCCGCCCTCACCGACCGACACGTACTTGCCCGAGTGGAAACTGAACGCGGCAACGTCCCCGAATGTACCCGCAGCCCGGCCGCCGAGGCGGGAACCCAGCGCCTGGGCGCAGTCCTCGATGAACGGGACGCCAGGCGCCGACGCCCGCAGCCGGGGCATGTCGCAGAGATTCCCGAACATGTGGACCGCGATGACGGCATCGACCTCGGCGCGCTTGGCGGCGAGATCCTGCGGCGACAGACAATAAGTAGCAGGGTCGACGTCGATGAAGCGGGCCCTGCAACCGGCCGCCATGATGGCCTTGAAGACGACCGGGCAGCAGTAGAGCGGGACACCAATGCGCGTGCCGTCCGTCAGCCCGAGAGCCTTCAGGGCCAAGACAATCGCGACCCTCGCTGTCCGGGCCGGGAGGCACGGCCCGATCTCGGGAATATGGAGAACACCCTCCGCATCCTGACGACGGGCCGAGAAGGCCGTCGTCAGGCCCCGGAACAGGTCGCCGGGACCAAAATCCCACAGTTCGCAGGGGAGGAGACTCAACATGGTGGGAGATCCCTCCCGACGTTGATGGCATCCGGGGATGTGAGCGTGCTGCCAGTCGTCATCGCGCTCGGTCAGCCGCCGATGGCGGGGCAGTAGTCCTTCAGCTTGTCCCGCTCCTGGTCGACGATGTCTCCCCCACGCAGGAGACGGACGCCGAGCGAGTAAACCGACGCGCGCCACGGGCGGAGCGGGTACTTCCACATGTAGCCCTCCCGCAGGCTTGCTCCGAGCCGCCTCTTGAATGCGTTGATCCCGCCCTGCTTGGAGCCCTTCTCCGGGTTGATTCTGGCGCCAGCGAAGTCGAGAGCTCCGACACCGAGAGTGCGGAATACGCGGATCGCTTCCCAGTAGAGAAGCTTGTTCGCGCCTTGGTGCTGGCCATGGACATTGCCCGCGTAGATGGCGAACGCGCTGGGCCCGCTGAAGCCGAACAGGCAGTAGCTCTGGGCGACGCCCTGGTACTCCGCCACAAACAGTTTGCCGTGCTCGCCAAGTCCGCGCGCGAACCGTCTGAATGCATCACGATCCATGAAGTCCATCTTGGAGCGCCCGAAGGTCTCGCGAATGAGATCGTACGCCGGCTCCAAGAAGCCGAACCCTTCACGGATGCACACACCATCTCGCTGTGCGGAGTTGATGTTCTGCCGGGTGATGCGGTCGATCTTCTTCCAGAGCACGTCCTCGGGCTGCTGTAAGTCGATGACGTAGCTGCCGTACGGAGCGGCGTCGCCGCCGTCAGGATAGGTGCGGAAGATCGCGTTGTTCGTCGCCGGGATGACCACATCGGCGCGCGTCCTCTTGAAGTGCTCGACCACGCTGTTCAGGAAAGACCTTTCTTCGAGCACATCAAGAACGGCACCGACCGCAATCGTTTCCACACGAAACCGCACCATGCGCAGTCCGGCCCGTCGCACGACGGTGTACGGCAATACGCATCGCATCGTCGCTGACTCGTCGAACCCTCCCAACCATCCGTACTCGTTGCCCACCGCCCGGAGGAAGTCCTCCTTCGCGAATACGGGCAGGTTCGGATTCCAGCGGATCTCGACGGGTTCAGCCCTGATCGCGCCTTGCGGCGCGGCCGAAGGCGATTCAGCCCCGGGCACGGCCTGCATCGTTCCACCTATGATGGGAGTGACAGCTCCCGGGAAAGCAGATTCGCGAACGTTGTAATGGCGACGCCCTTCTGGCCCAAGAAGGCAAGGAATCGTTCGATGCCCTCGAAATCCATCAGGTCCTTGGAGTGGCCGATTGCCACGACAGGACCGGGCCGTGCAGGGCCTGGCTGAGGTCGCGAAAGTGCGCCCTCAAGAGACTCCCGCATTTCTTCGAAGGTCATCCGGCAGAAGTCCAGTTTGCGTGGATAACGGAAGCGCAGGAAGTCGCGCCAGCGGCGCGGCAGTGGGGCGCCGTTGGCTGCAGTGGGGACTCTCTTCTGCAGCGTCAGCCGCTTCGGGCCCAGCATCTCCCAGAACGGCACGAGTTGCGTGTGAATCGGTACCTCCCAGAGGAGGCCACGAGGGTCCGGGATGTTGATGTCGGCGGAGAAACGCCACCATCCGCCGTTCCGGAGCGCCTGCCGGTAGTCGAGTCCCAGGTCTCGTATCCGCCCGCCCTTGAACACGGAAGAGTCAACTCGAACTCCGTGCCGTGCCAGGACGTCAGCTATTACCGCAGTCGGCTGCATCACCCAGAGGCCACTCCGGAAGGAAAGCGGCGTGAAACGTGGGTCGTCCAACGCATCGCGCAGGTATGAGATCGCCCCTGCGATAATCGCTTCCACCCGCTCCGGCTTCAAGACGCAGATGTTCCGTTCGCTCCAGTCCAGAAGCCAGTGGCCGCTCTCACACCGGGCATTCGCCCACCACGGATGAAGATGAAGGGCGATTTCGTGACCAGCCTCGCGCAGTTCGCACAGCTGCGCCCGCACCGCAGCGCTGTCGGCGTCGGATCCGGCTTCCTCGATCTTCGGGAACTCGACAGCCTCGGCAAACACGACAAAAGGCGCATCGAACTTCCTGAACAAGGCGGCCAGCGTGCGTGTGGGATCGACGACGAGGTCCCGCAGTGAGCCCGTTCCGTTGCCGTAGATCTCGTAATCCAGTGTGAAGATGAACTCGACCATCGCTCCGAGCAGGGGTGGCCGGCAGCGGCCTTCAGTTCACCGGCTGCATGTCGGCCGCCATGGTGGCCAGCGCGACCAGCATCCAGGCCTGGGACCATCGCATGTACGGGGTGCGGATCGTCACACCCCGCAGCACCCGGTAATAGAAGAAGCCGTCCTCGTCCCACATGTGCTCCATGGCCCACGCGAGCACTGACTGTGCGAGGACGACCATGCGAGAGTCGCGCCCGCGAAAAGCCAGGAGCGTGATCAGGCTTTGGGCCACGCAGTGGATGTCAATCGGATAGGTCCGATCGTGGAAGTACTTCGGCTCGCCGCGCGGCGTGAAGAAGTGGTCGCGATAGAAGCGGACGCCCTTGGCCAGCGCTGCCTCGAACTCGTCGGTGCCAAGGTCGCCGGCGAGCGCCTGCAGGGCGCACAGGTTATAGCCGGTGTGGAAGTTGTCCACCCACTGCTGTGTCGAGGCAACGCCGTAGGGCCACGAACCATCCTCGCGCTGGCTCGCCACTGAGTACCTGGCAACGTCCATCGCAGCGTCCAGGGAGGACTTCTCGCCAGTGAGTCTCGTCAGACGGCAGAGCAAGGCGGCGCCAAGGAAGTTGGCGTTGTGAACTGGCACGCGGATGTCCGGCAGGGGATACGCGAATCCGGCGCGTCGGCCGTCATTCCAGTAGAGTCCCTTGGCGATGTACTCGCCCGCGCTGACGGCCGGACTGAGATACTCGTTTCCAAGCCCCATCTCGTAGGCGTCGAGCAGGGCGTTGGCCACGAAGGTGGTGCACACGAGGTTCGGGGCAAATCGCGGCACCAGCCTGTCGCGCATCTGCCACGAGAAGCTGTAGCCCCAGCACCAATAGGGCGTCCCCGGGGAACGAAGCTCGAGGAGTCGGTTCGCGAGTTTGCTCGCCGTGGCGCGAGCGGCCTCGTCACCGCTCCGCGCTCGCTTGACGTAGGCCATCAGGAACAGCCCGAGGGCCTTAGGATTCTGCCGCGGCTGTATGCGGAGCAGCGGTCTGATGTTGACGGGGCTCCGCTTCAGAAACTGCGTGAACGCGAGCCGCGCGGCATGACTCTTCGCCAGGGGCGTGCGCGCGAACAGTTCGCTGTTCAGAGCATCGTACGGGTCGTACCCCGCCCACTGGCGGTCCCTGCAGTACGCCTCGAGCCGGAGATACGTGTCTTCCAGGCCGGGGACTGTCTTCAATGCCGTGCCACCGCGAGGCCGCGGACGTCGCCTTGCACGTCCTTGGCACGGTCATACTCACAACGGATGGCCTTCACGACCCTTTCGGCCGTCCTCCCGTCCCAGAACTCGATGGAGGGCACGGGCCGCGGTGCATCCTCGAGGATCTCGTAGACCCTGGAGCGGAGTTCCCCGGGCGCACACAGCCTGTTCGTACCGTGCGTGACGGTCACCGGCCGCTCCGTGTTTTCTCTCATGGTCAGGCACGGGATCCCGAGATATGTGGTCTCCTCCTGGATGCCGCCGGAGTCGGTGATGACGAGATGCGCGTTGACCACCAGGCCCATGAAGGCGGTGTAGCCCAAGGGCTCCGGAAGGAACATCCGGCGCTCGCCCCGAGCCTCGCTCAGGAGGCCGTCAGCCTCGATTCGCTGGCGGGTCCGCGGGTGGAGCGGGAAGATCAGCGGAATGGACTCGGAGACGCCTTCGAGGACACCGCACAACTCACGCAAGACCGCCGGATCGTCCACGTTCGAGGGCCGGTGAATGGTCACCACGGCGTAGCTTCCAGGGGTCTGCCCGTACTCGGCGTACGCACGCTGCAACTCAATGCGGTCCCTGAGCATCTCCAGGCAGTCGATCATGATGTTCCCGACCAGGAGGATGCGTTCCGGCGGGATCCCCTCCGCGAGCAAGTTGTCGACGGCATCCTGCGACGGGGCCCACAACACGTCGGACAGCACGTCGGTGACCAGCCGGTTGATCTCCTCGGGCATGCGGCGATCGAACGACCTGAGGCCGGCCTCCAGGTGCGCGACCTTGACGCCGAGCTTACTCGCCGCCAGCGTCGCGGCCATCGTCGAGTTGACGTCGCCCACGACGACGACCAGATCCGGCCGCTGCTCCTGCAGGACCTTCTCGTACGCCACCATCACCTTGGCCGTCTGTTCAGCGTGACTGCCGCTGCCCACGCCCAGGGACACATGCGGCTTGGGCAAGCCGAACTCCGAGAAGAACGATCCGGACATGTTCACGTCGTAGTGCTGTCCCGTATGCACGATGACAGGCGTGGCCCACGGCTCCGCGGCGAGGGCGTGATAGAGCGGCGCGACCTTCATGAAGTTCGGCCGCGCGCCGCACACCAGGTGGGCCGAGAACGGCCTGTTAGCGTCGCCCATCTGACAATTCCATCAACTCGTGCGCGGCACGTAGAATCTTCCGGAGCGCCGGACGCTCCGCGGGGATTGGTGCCCCATCCCTCGGTCGCTTCACGAGAGGGAGCTTGGACCGAATGTCCTCACGGCTCTCGAGCAGAACCAGCCGCCCCTCCCGCACTAGATACCGGTCGACTGCTCCGAGCTTGCCCCGGAAGATGCTGTAGACAGGCACGCCAAGGGCCGCGGCCTCCCGGTTCATGGTTCCGCCTCCGCTCACGACAATGTCGGAGAACCATATCAGGTTGAGGCCGTCCAGGGCATGCTGCGGGACGATGATCTTCTTCTCCTCACACCATCGAGGCCATGTCCGACGCACGAACTCGTACTGGGCACCCGCGGTCCTGGGCAGGATGACCATGCGGACGCCCGGTGTCGCGCCCAGCAACTCGACGACTTCGACGAACAGGGGCTCGGCCTCCGGGTTGTGGTAATGCGCCTCGGTCGCAGGAGGACGGATGGTGACGAGGATCTCGTCGACTGCCACGCCGAGATCGGCCAGGATCGACGGGTCGGGACGGAACTCCGCCGCGTACACGTCCTCCTTGAGCCCGGGGTAGAACCGCACGCCATAGCGGAAGCGCTTCGCCAAACCCGGGTCGTCGATCGCTTCCGGCGCCATGCCGAGCGCAGGCTTGACGACGGGGAGACGCTTGGCATGTTCGTAATCGAACAGGAGCATGCTGGGGATCCGGAGCAGCGCCGACACGATCACCAGCGCTCGAGACCCGTGCGACATCGAGATGTCGGGCTTCTCGCGCAACACGATCGGCAACAGCTGGACCGCGCGCCAAAGGGTCCCTGCGACTTTCAGGGCCTTGTTCGCGCCGTAGTGCCGGCCCACCTTCGTATAGGCGAGGCCATGGTGGTCCGCCACCTCGCACACCTGGAACGCGTCGCGGGCCGTCAGCACCACCGAGTGTCCCTCGCGCTTCAGCTCACGGATGATCGGCAGAAAGAACGGGACGTGCGGTGTGTTGTCCAGGTCGATCCAGATTCGCTTGGATTCGCCTGCAACCGCCGGGTGATCGCCGGGTCTAAAGACCCGGCCTCCATTTTTCATACGAATCCGAATCGGGGTGAACGCCGGGTCTGAAATCCCGGCCTCCGTCCTTCTAGCCTTACACCTTCGTGAACGCCGCGATGGCGCCGGCCGTGCGCTGCTGCTGCTCCGCCGTGAGCGTCGGGAACATCGGGAGCGACAGAATGTCGCTGGCGACGCGCTCGGTCACCGGGAAGCTGCCCGTCGCGTAACCCCACTCGCGGTAGCACTTCTGCAGGTGCACGGGCACGGGATAGTGCAGCCCGGTGAACACACCTTGCGACTTCAGGTGTTCGCCGAGTCCTTCGCGGTCCTTGG
>Ga0315273_10000747_pt1 | contig 35154 bp, 32 predicted proteins | sample YL17G02_0_MG_FD_205753 | JGI IMG/M metagenome (GOLD analysis project Ga0315273, IMG submission 205753) | Sediment microbial communities from Yellowstone Lake, YNP, Wyoming, USA - YL17G02_0 | ecosystem: Environmental > Aquatic > Freshwater > Lake > Sediment | place: USA: Wyoming | collected...
CCATCGTCGAACCGGACGATGGATGCATGGACGGGCATTCTTTTGATTTACACATCGTCCTCGCCAAATATCTTCTTGATCTTCTTTGCCGGCGCGGGGAGTTTCTCCGGCGGATCCTCCTGGTGCGACGGGGGATGCTCGAAATTCGCCCCGTGCTGCCGCGTTGTCGCCGGTCGCCCCTCCACGTCGTGGTGAGAGCTGAGATAGCTCCCCTCATGCGGCGGGATCAGGGGTGGCAGGTCGGCAGGACCACGCCCGTCATCCGGAGTGCGCGGGGCGGCGCCGATCGTCTGATCCTGTAGTGCCCGCAGCCTCTGCCGTAACGAGTGAGCGTCGCCCTGCACCGGCGCGCCGCTGCGCACCCGGAATTTCCCTTCCACCATAACATCCGCCACGTGTGCTGCGTCGAGGTGATCAACGAGAACCGTCGCGAGCTCTTCCACGGTTGAATGCGGGTCCAGCGCCGGAATGCGGAAGTCCTCGAGAGAGAACGTCACAACATCCGCCCTTTTTCCGATTTCGAGCGAGCCGGTCTGTCCGGCCATCCCGAGCGCATGCGCCCCGTTGATTGTTGCCATGCGGAGCAACTCGATCGCGGCAAAGGGGCGGACCGCCGGTGCCATCTGCGCGAGGCGGCGGAGAAATTTCATCTCTCCCAGGAGATCGGTCGACCCCCAGTCCGTCCCGACGCACATCCGTACATCGTGTGAGGAGAGCCGGGCCATCAAAGGATACCCCGTCCCTTTCGCCGCGGCGGAGACCGGGCAGAGCGTCACGGTCCCGTGCGTGTCACGGAGCACGGTAAGATCGCCGGCCGCAAGGTGGTTGCCATGGATGATCTGCGTCCCCTGCTTCAGGACGCCATACTCACGGAGGACCGCGAGCGGCGGATGTTTGAAATTCCGCCGCAGGGTCTCCACGCCGGAGCGCTCCTCGCCGAGGTGCGCGGTGATCGGGCATTGCAGGTCTTTCGCGGCGCGGAGACGCGTTTCAAAACCGTAGATCGTGTATTCATCCTCCCGACCCAGTGCGACGCTACAGAGTCGCCCCCCTCCCCCCTCAGGCCAGGCGCGGGCCGTTTCGATCTGTTCCCAATTCTGGAGCACCACATGGTGACGGATGCCGCTCAGGCCGAGCCCTTCGAGCGCGGCGGCCAGTCCGCCGGCACCGTACGGCAGGGGAAAGTCCCCGACACAGGTGGTCCCGCCGAGAAGGTGGGCGACGCCGGCGAGTGCGTACATCTCGGCGATCTGCCGCGGCGCCTCCTGGTCAAGGAGCGAGGCAATGGACTGACGGAGCGTCATAAGGGAGGGCCAGGCGGTGTACGGGAAGCGTCCGGTGACCGGGCGAAGGAGAAAACTCTCGCCGTGGTAATGTGCATTGACAAATCCGGGAAGGACAAGGCGGGACGACAGATCGACCACCGTGGCAGCGGGATAGAGAGCCTTGAGCGGGGCAGCAGACGGCGTGATGTCCACAATCCGGCCGTCGCGGATGAGAAGGCTCAAACGTCCTCCCCTGTTCGACGCGTCGCAGGTCAGGACGAGCCCGTCGGCCAGTATCAGGAAACCTTTTTCCAGGATGTTCCCGTCTTCTTGTCTTCGAGTGTGATTCCGAGCGTTGCCAGCCCGTCGCGGATTATGTCGGACAGGTCCCATAATTTCCGGGACCGTATCTCGGCGCGCACACCGATCATCAGGTCCATGAGCGCAGAGACCGATCCTTCACCTTCCGCGCTCTCCCCCCTCGCCGTCGTCCCGATGCCGAGAACGCCGCCGGCATACCGGTCGTAGAATTGCACCACCGCCTCGAGCGTTCCCCGCGTGTACGCGGCGCCGGAGGAGAGTGCCTGATTGACGTCGCGCGCGAGGTTGAAGAGCACCGCGATCGCCTGTGGCGTGTTGAAATCGTCGTCCATCGCGGCGCGGAACGACTCCTCGTACTCCGCGAGCGCGATGCCGGTGCCGGCGTCGCCGGATGATGCCGCACGCGCGCGCAGCTGGGCGATGGTGTTCATGAGCTTTCGATGCCCGGCGGCCGCACCTTCGACCGCATCGTCGCTGAAATCGAGGGTGCTGCGGTAGTGGCTCTGAAGGATAAAGAAGCGGACCACCTCCGGGTCCCACTTCTTGAACGCGTCCTTCAGCGTGATAAAGTTGCCGAGCGACTTGCCCATCTTCCGGCCCCCCACCGTCACCATGTTATTGTGGAGCCAGTAGCGCACGAAAGGTCTTCCCGTCGCCCCTTCGCTCTGCGCGATTTCGCATTCATGATGAGGGAACTGGTTTTCGAGTCCGCCCCCGTGGATATCGAAGCTTTCGCCGAGATATTTCATCGACATCGCCGAGCACTCGATATGCCAGCCCGGGAAGCCCTCGCTCCACGGGCTCGGCCAGCGCATGATGTGGCCGGCGTCGGCCTTCTTCCACAGTGCGAAGTCCGCGGGATGGCGTTTTTCTTCCTTCACGTCCACGCGCGCCCCCGCATTCAGGTCCGCCACCGTGCGACCTGACAGTTTCCCGTAGCTGGCGAATGTCGCAACGTCGAAATAGACGGAGCCGTTCGCCTCGTAGGCCATTCCTTTTTCGATCAGTGATTGGATGAGCGCGATCTGTTCGGTGATGTGGCCGGTCGCCCGGGGGACGATATCGGGACTCACCACATTGAGCGCCTCCATGTCTTCGACGTAGCTGCGCGTGAACGTCTCCGCAATCTGCATCGGGTGAACACGCTCTGTCCTGGCCTGCAGGATGAGCTTGTCCTCCCCCTGATCGGCGTCGTCGGTCAGATGTCCGACGTCGGTGATGTTCTGCACATAGAGGACCGAATATCCGAGGTGACGGAGGTACCGCACGATGACATCGAAGGAGACGTAGCTCTTGGCATGACCGAGGTGGGAATGGCCGTACACCGTGGGTCCGCAGACGTACATGCCCACATGGCCCTCGTGCAACGGCGTGAAAAGTTCCTTCTTTCTGGAGAGCGTATTATAGACCTGCAATGCCATGGGAGTCCGGAGATTGTTCGTATGTGAGGCGGACTGATTTCTCTTATGCCGATTGCGACAAACCCATCAGCTCCCGCGCTCCCTTCAGTCCCGCGTCCGTCACGTCCGCGCCGCTCATGAGCCTCGCCACTTCGCGGACCTGTGCCTCAAGCGACAGCCGGCGCATCGTTGCGCTCGTGCGTCCCCCCTTCTCTTCCTTCATGACGGCAAAATGCGTGTCCGCGAGCCCCGCGATCTGGGGAAGGTGGGTGATCGCGATGACCTGATGGAAATCGGAGAGGCTCTTGAGGCTGCGTCCCACCGCCTGTGCGACCCGTCCGCTCACGCCGACGTCGATCTCATCGAATATGAGAACGGGAAGACGGTCGGATTTTGCCAGGATGCTCTTGAGCGCAAGCATGATGCGGGAGACTTCCCCCCCGGAAGCCACCCTGGCCAGGGGCATCTCTTCCTCGCCGAGGTTGGTTGAGATGAAGAATTCGATCTCGTCATAACCGCGGGCGTTCAGGCGGAGGTTCTTCCGTCCCACACGGACGTGCTCGACTCCGTCGCCGTCAGCTGCTTCCGTCTGCACGATCCGTGTGGAGAAACGGCCATGGAGTATCCCCAGTTTCTCGAGTTCACCGACGATGGCCTGGTCCACTTTTTTCGCCACATCATGCCGTTTCGCAGAAAGACGCCCCCCGATGGCGGCACAGGAGGCGCGTGCAGTGTCCCGCTCGTTTTCGAGGCGGACGATCACCTCATCGAAATTGTCGGCAAGCGTGACTTCCCGGCCGATGGTTTCCCTGTGGGCAATCGTGCTGTCGATCGAGCCTCCATATCTGCGTTTCAGGAGGGCGAGGCGGCCCAGGCGGTCGCGGAGCTCCTCAAGGCGCTCCGGATTGAATTCCACGCGCGCGTTATACGACTGGATGAACCTCGCGAGCTCGCTGACCACCGCTTCCGCGGAGGCGCATTCCGTCGCCGCCTCGGCAAACTGGGCGTCGATGCCGGCCAGGTCCTGGAGCTGGTTGCGGACGATAACGAGGAGGTCCCTCACCGACCGTTCCCCGTCGTAGAGCATTCCGTGGAGGCTGCCCGTCGTGGCAAAGAGTTTCTCCGCGTTTTCGAGGATGGTCAGTTCGCGCTCGAGATCATCCTCTTCCCCGGCTTTCGGTCCGATGGCGTCGATTTCGCGGATCTGAAACTCGTAGAACTCCTTCTTCTCCGCGAGCTGACGCTCCCGCTGGCGCAGATCGGCAAGTTCTCCGCCGATGTCCCTGAGCTTTGTGCGCGCCGCGCGGAACTCTTCTACCATCCCGTCGAGCCCGCCGAAGTCATCGAGCATTGCGCTGTGGGTGTCAACGCGAAGGAGCGATTGGTGTTCATGCTGGCCGTGGAGATCGACGAGGAGCTCGCCGACCTGTTTCATGAGGACGAGAGTCACCGGGGAATCGGACACAAAACAGCGGCTCTGCCCTTTCGCGGAAACTTCGCGGCGAACGATCAGTTCGTCGCCCCAGTCGAGGCCGTTGTCATCCAGAAGGCGGCGAAGCTTCTGGTTGCCGGCGGTCAGGAACGTTGCCTCCACCACGGCTTTGTCTTTTCCCTTCCTGACCGTGTCCGCACTCGCCCGCTCCCCGAGGATCAGGCCGAGGGCGTCGATGATGATCGATTTTCCCGACCCGGTCTCCCCGGTGATGATGACGAGTCCGCTGGAAAACTCGACGTCGAGTTCTTCGACGAGGGCATAGTTCCTTATGGTCAGAGACTTCAACATGCCGCAATCTACCCATCTTTTACGCAAGATTCAATTTTTCCGGAGGGGATCAGTTCAGCGCAGGGTCGGGGCCGGCCGCTTCGTCGCTGCCGTAGAACCTGAGGTCAGGGACATCGAGAAGGATGCCGTGATAGTAGGCGTAGCGGAGGAATTCGCGGATACCCTCCCGCACCTCCTCGCTCAGCGTGTACGAGAATTCCTCAAGCGCGCCGGCGGCCTCGGACTCCCCCAGCGATAGATGTCCACGGGGGGGGGCGGCCGCGATCATCCTGTACTCTTCCTCCGTGAGCGCTCCCTCCCGGCAGACCCAGAAACCATGCACGTAGGGGAGATCGGTGGCAATGACCCATTCTTCCACGAGGTCCAGGCCGTTGGGGTGCGACGACGCGGAGCGGAGAGCCGCATCGCCTGCAAGGAGGGCCGCATCGGCCCTTTCGAGCATTGCCGCAAGCGACCCGATGACCGGGACCATCGTAGGGTTCAGGTCGAACCGCTCTGCGAGGAGCATTTTCGCAAGGATGATATCGGAGGCGGAGGTGGGAGGGACGGCGAGCGTGCGAACAGATCGCACGCCGGGGCGGAAATGGACCACAATGGAATTGTTCCCTTCGGGGGAAGAGACGGCCGATCCGGGGACGATCAGATACTCGGACGCGTTCCGTGCATAGTCGATCGGCGACAGGAAGGCCGCATCCAGTGTTCGGGCATCGAGGCGATGCGCGAGCGCCGCCGGCGGGTCAGTAACGACGTTCAGTCCCGCAACGCCGCGAAGCGCTGTGATGAAGGGGAGACAGAAGAGAACGTCGGGAACGCCGATGGTTTTCGGGGATGGCCGACCCACACCCTGCTCCCCCGGCACTTAGGCGTTGGTCTTCTGGCGGATTGCTTTGCTTGCGAGATCGCGTAGGTAGTAGAGCTTGGCGCGGCGTACAACGCCTTCCTTGACTCTTTCGATCTTCGCAATGCGCGGGGAATGAAGCGGGAAAATCCGCTCGACGCCCACACCGTCGGACACTTTACGCACGGTGAACGTGGCACTCATGCCGGAGCCGTGGCGCCCGATGACGACCCCCTGGAACTGCTGGATGCGTTCCTTGTCCCCCTCGACCACGCGTACATGCACGTTGATGGTGTCTCCGGCGGCGAAGGCGGGAATGCCGCTCTTCATCTGTGTCGCGTCGACAAGCTTCAGTTTCTCCATGGTTCTCTCCGTTCCACTGACGTTTATGAATGATCCGACAAATCCTTGCGACGTTCGTCCGTCTTCCGCCGTCTCTGCGCCATACGCCAGGCGGCAATCTCCTGGTGGTCGCCCGAAAGAAGCACGTCAGGCACGCTCATCCCCCGGAATTCCGCCGGCCGGGTGTACGACGGGCCGTCCAGCAGTCCGTCCTGAAACGAGTCGGTGAGCAGCGACTCCCCGTCGTTGAGCACGCCCGGGATCAGCCTCACCACGGCGTCGATCAGCACCAGCGCGGGAAGTTCCCCGCCGGTCAGGACATAATCACCGATCGAGATTTCGCGGGTGACAAGCGTTGAACGGATCCGTTCGTCGATCCCTTTGTAATGGCCGCAGAGCAGGATGACCGCCTCCTTCAGCGACAGCGCGTTGGCTGACTGCTGCGTGAGGCGTTCGCCGTCCGCGCTCAGGTAAATCACCTCGTCGTACCGGCGTTCGTTCCGGAGTGTCTCGATGCAGGCAAACACCGGTTCGGGTTTCAGGATCATCCCGGCCCCGCCGCCATACGGCGTATCATCGATCGTCCTGTGCCGATCTGTGGTATGGTCGCGCAGGTCGTGGACGACGATCTCGACGAAGTTCCTTTCCCTCGCCCGTTTCAGGATGCTTTCATTGAGAGGTCCCCCGACCAGCGCGGGAAACCCCGTCACCACATCGATCCGCATCGTCACTCCACCATCCCTTCGATGGGGCGGACGGTCATCGTGCGCGCCGCGACATCGATTGCGGCAACAAACTCTTTAACCGCGGGGATCATGAACTCGCGGCCGTTCCCCCGCACAACGTAGACGTCGTGCGCGGGGTAGCGCAGCACGTCGGCGACCGACCCCAGCTCGTTTCCCGCCTCGTCGCGCACAAGAAGCCCTATCACGTCGTGCACAAAATACCGTCCCCGGGGAAGGCGGACCCGGTGCTCCTCATCGACAAACAGAATCTTCCCCCGCATTTTCTCCGCGGAGGTGCGGTCGTCAACGCCTTCCAGTTTCAGCCGAACGCCCCGCGGTTCGACAACCGCTTTTTGGATGCGGATCTCGGCCACCGACCGGTTGTCGTTGCCGAGCCAGAGGGTCTTCAGCTCCCGGAAGCGGGAGGGAGAATCGGTCATAGGCTGTACGACCACGTCGCCCTTAAGGCCGAACGCTTTGACGATGCTCCCCACGGCCAACAGCTGCCGGTCGATGGTGTTCACGTCACTCTTTCGAGGATTACCCAATTCCCCTCCCGTGCGGCGAACGAAGGTAGGAGGACCCGCATGGCCTGTGCCTTCCGTCCTGCGAGGTTTCCCGCGTCCGCGGCATCACTCGCTGCGCGCTCAGGCACCCGCAGGAGCGTCCGTACCCGGCGCAGGAGCCGCCGGCGTGGGGGTGGGGGAAGCGGCTGCCGGCGTGGTCTCGGCATCGGTCTTCTTGCTCTTTCTCCGCGAGGCGTGCCGTCGCACTCTGCGCTCTTCGTCGCGACGGCGTCTCTCGACCTGGGCCATCTGCCACTTCTCCATCTCGAGCGCAATCTTCGCCGGCTCGATCCCCTGTTTGGTCATTGTCCATTTGATCCAGAGGCCGTTTCGCTGCAGCAGGCTCCGCACGGTATCGGTGGGAAGCGCCCCGTTCCTCAGCCAGTGGAGCACGCGCTCCTCCCGGGTGGTGATCAGGATGGGGTTCTGGAGGGGTTCGTACCGGCCGATGACTTCAAGAAACTTGCCGTTGCGCGCCGCCCGGGAATCCGCCGCAACGATCTGATACATCGGCATTTTCTTCTTGCCGATGCGCCGCAATCTGATCCGTACCGCCACTTGATGGTCTCCTTATGTCGTCGTGTGAATTTCAAATCCTGACGTGCCGTTTCATCACCGAGAGAGGGCTACTCCCCGCAACGTGGGCCCGTTCTCCTTCGTCGGTCCGCCGATCACAAGCCGGTCGGCAGGCGCATCCCCTGCATCGCCCGTCTCATACCGCCCCCCTTGCCCAGCGTTCTCAACATCCGCTGCATCTGCTCGTACTGCTTCATCAGCCGGTTCACATCCTGCACCGTCGTCCCGCTTCCCGAGGCGATCCTTTTCCGGCGGCTGCCGTTGATGACCTGCGGCTTCTGCCGTTCTTCGACGGTCATGGACTGGATGATCGCCTCTATTTTCACGAGCGCCTTTTCGTCCACGTTCACGCCGGCGGGAAGGCGGTTCATGCCGGGGAGCATGCCGAGCACCTGGTTCAGCGGACCCATCTTCTTTACTTCCCGGAGCTGCTCGAGAAAGTCTTCAAGCGTGAACTGCGAGCCGCGCAGTTTTGCCTCGAGCCTGACCGCCTTGTCCTCATCAAATCGCTCCTGCGCCTTTTCCACGAAGGTGACAATGTCGCCCATCCCGAGGATGCGTGATGCGAGCCGGTCCGGGTGGAACTTCTCCAGCGCATCGAGTTTCTCGCCCGTGCTCAGGAATTTGATCGGCTTGCCCACCGTGGCCCGGAGCGAGAGCGCCGCCCCGCCGCGGGCGTCGCCGTCCATTTTCGTCAGCACGGCCCCGTCGAAGTTGAGCCGCTCGTTGAACGCGCGGGCGGTAGTGACCGCATCCTGGCCTGTCATCGCGTCAACCACAAAGAGGATCTCGTCAGGCGTCACCGCGAACTTGATCGCCTCCACCTCCTTCATCATCTCCTCGTCGACGTGCAGACGTCCTGCCGTGTCGATGATGACCAGATCGCGGGCGTTCTTCCGTGCGTGCTCGACGCCGCCGGAGGCAAGGGAAGCGGCGGTTTCTCCCGGCAGGTGATAGACGGGCACGTTGATCTGCATCCCCAGCATCTTCAACTGGTCCACGGCAGCGGGACGGTGGATATCCGCCGCAACGAGGAGGGGATACCGTCCCCGTTCCCTGAGGTAATGCGCAAGCTTTGCGCTGAACGTCGTCTTTCCCGATCCCTGCAATCCCGCCACCAGCACCACTGTGGGGGGGTGCGTGCTAAAGGTGATTTCCGACGCTGACGTACCGAGCAGCGATGCCAGCTCATCGTGGATGATCTTGACGATCAGCTGGCCGGGTGTTATGCTTGTCAGAACGTCCTGGCCCACCGCTTTCTTCCGGACGTCCTCGATGAACTGCCGGGCGACCCTGTAATTGACATCGGCGTCCAGAAGGACGCGTCGGACCTCGCGGAGGGTTTCCGCTATGTTCGCTTCGGATATTTTTCCCTGGCCGCGAAGCTTTTTGAGCACTCCGTCAAGCTTGCGGCTTAAATCGTCGAACATCTCTGACCCTCTCGAACGGCGATGGCTTCGCGGATCACCTAGAACCCGCAGGGGATTTTAAAGTTACGCAAAACAGGGGTTTGATGCAACACGTCCTTCCCCCCTCCCCGGCTCTGCCGGACCACCCCGGGGAAATAAAAACCGCCGGGTTACATCCCCCGGCGGTCTGCCGAAACCAGGCCGAATCCGGTCCTACTCGGCGCTTGTGAGGGCCTCGGCTCCTGAGACGACCTCAAGGAGCTCTTTGGTGATCGCCGCCTGGCGCGCCTTGTTGTACTGGAGTTGCAGGCTTGAGATCATCTCCTGGGCGTTTTCCGTCGCATTTTCCATCGCCGCCATGCGTGCCCCCTCCTCCGCCGTGCTGGACTCAAGAAGGATACGCCAGATCAAAAAGTTCAGGTGGCTCGGGATGAGCGCGCGGAGGATCTCCTGCCGACCGGGTTCATAGATGTCGTTCGTGTTCTTCCCCGCCTGTGACTCCTCCTGAGGGAGCGGCAGGAATTGTTCGATGGCTATCCGGCGTTGTGCGACCGACCGGAACTCGTTGTAGACGATATCGATCCGGTCGAACTCCCCGCGGCGGTATCCCCCGACAAGATCCCGCGCGATGGCCTGGGCCTGCGCGAAAACAAGGTTGTTGTAGACACCGACGTACCGACCGGCGACTTCGAACTCTCTCTTCGTGAAATAGTCGAGTCCTTTTTTCCCGATGCAGAACAACTTCAGTGACGTCCCCGGCGGCCGGGCGGCGGCATGGGCCATGGCCGCCTTCAGAAGATTTGAGTTGAACGCACCGCAGAAGCCCCGGTCGGAGGTTACCACCACCACCGCCACGGTCTTCAGCCCGCGCGGCGCGGCGAGATCGGCCGCCGCCTCTCCCGCTCCGGATGACAGATGAGCCAGGAGTTCCTTCATCCTCCTCGCGTACGGGCGGGCGGCGACGATGGCCATCTGCCGGCGGCGCAGCTTCGCCGCGGCCACCATCTTCATTGCCCGGGTGATCTTCTGGGTCTTCCTGACGCCGCCGATGCGGTTGCGGACTTCGCGGAGGGTTGCCATATCAGGCTTTCACCGACACCTTAAACGATGCCGTGAACGTCCCCAGCATTTCCCGGAGGCGCGCCGTGACATCGTCTTTCAGGTCTTTCGTTTCAGCGATCATCTGGAGAAGATCGGCGTGTTGAAGGTCCAGAACCTCCAGCAGTTCTTTTTCGTAGCGTTCCACGTGCTCGAGCGGAATATCATCGACATACCCGTTCGTCCCGGCGAACAGGACAACGACCTCTTTTTCCACGGGCATCGGGACGTACTGTCCCTGTTTGAGAAGTTCTACGAGCCGCGCCCCGCGACGGAGCTGGGCCAGCGTGGCCTTGTCGAGATCCGAGCCGAACTTCGCGAATGCCTCAAGTTCACGGTACTGCGCGAGCTCGATGCGGAGCCTGCCGGCGACCTTCTTCATCGCTTTGATCTGCGCGTTCCCTCCGACGCGCGAGACCGAAATGCCGACGTTAATGGCGGGCCGGATGCCCGAATTGAACATGCCGGGCTCAAGATAAATCTGTCCGTCGGTAATCGAGATGACGTTCGTCGGAATGTATGCGGACACGTCGCCCGCCTGCGTTTCGATGACGGGGAGGGCGGTGAGACTTCCGCCGCCGAGGCTGTCGCTGAGTTTCGACGCCCGCTCGAGCAACCGCGAGTGGAGATAGAACACGTCGCCCGGATACGCTTCGCGCCCCGGCGGACGGCGCAGCAGGAGTGAGACCTGCCGGTAGGCCTGGGCCTGTTTCGAAAGGTCGTCGTACACGACAAGCGCATGGCGTCCGCTGTCGCGGAAGTACTCCCCGAGCGTCGCTCCCGCGTAGGGGGCGACGAACTGCATCGGGGCCGGGTCGCTCGCGGTCGCGGCGATGATCGTCGTGTACTCCATCGCCCCTTCCTGGTGAAGCTTGTCCACCACCTGTGCCAACGTGGAGCTTTTCTGGCCGACGGCCACGTAGATGCAAAAGACGGGGTTCACCCCTTCGCGCTTGGCCTTTTCGGTATGCGTATATTTCTGGTTGATGATGGTATCCGTGGCGATCGCGGTCTTTCCGGTTTGCCGGTCGCCGATGATCAGTTCGCGCTGTCCACGTCCGATCGGGATCATCCCGTCCACGGCCTTAATGCCAGTCTGCAGGGGCTCCTTCACCGGCTGACGCTGGACGACGCCCAGTGCTTTTCGTTCGAGCGGCATGAAGGTCCCGCCGCTGATCGGTCCCCGTCCGTCGATCGGCTGGCCGAGCGGATTGACGACGCGCCCGAGCATCTGCTCTCCGACGGGCATCGAAGCGACCCGTCCTGTCCGCTTGACGGTGTCCCCTTCCTTGACATCCCTGCTCTCGCCGAAGAGGATACAGCCCACGTTGTCCTCGTCGAGGTTGAGCACCATGCCGAAGACACCGTGCGGGAACTCCACCAGCTCACTCATCATGGCTTTCGAAAGGCCGTAGACGCGTGCGACGCCGTCGCCGATCTGCAACACGGTACCCACGTCATAGACATCCACTTCTTTGCGGAACCCCGCAAGCTGCTCGCGGAGGATGGAGGAGACTTCGTCAGGTCTGACTTCTGCCATTGTTCGTTCCTTGTGAGTTCACATTAGTTCGAAAGAGGGCCGCCGGTGAGGAAGCGTTCACGGAGGACCTCCAGCTGGCGCCGTATGCTCGCGTCGAGCACCGTATCACCGATCCTCACCACGAGCCCCCCTTTGATCGCCCTGTCCACCGCGATCCGCACGCGGACCTTCTTGCGCGTATAGCGTTCGAGCTCGTTGGTCAGATCCTCCTGCTGGGACGGGGTAAATTCCACCGCCGAGGTGACGTCGACATTCACAATGCCGAGCTTCTCATCGCGCAGAGCGTCAAATTCTTCAATGATGCCGGCAAGATGCTGCTCACGCTTCTTCGCCAGGAGAAAGTCCAGAAAAGAGAGGGTCTCCTTCGCCACCATGCCGCCGAAAACCGCCCGGAAGACCGCCGATTTTTTCGGGGCGGGGACAACCGGGCTTGCCACCATCAGGCGAAGATCGCGCGAGGAACGCAATACCCCGGCGACGGCCGCGAGATCCTTCGCGGTCCTGTCCATGGTCTTCCCCGCTTCCGCGGCCGCCATGAGGGAGGCCGCATACCGGCGCGCCACGCGTGTGTTCTTCATCGCTCAGGCGCCCTTCGTGATCTCTTTGATTGCCGCCTCGGCCAGCTGCCGCTGTTTCGGCGTGTCCAGGTTGAGGTCGAGGATCTTTCCCGCGGCCGCCACCGCCAGAGTTCCCATCTCCGCACGCAGTTGCACCAGCGCGGCGTCCCGTTCTCGCTGGATGTCCTCCTTGGCCTGATCGATCATATGCCGTGAGGATGCGTCTGCCTTCTCCAGAAGCTCCGCCTTCAGTCGCTCCCCCATATCGCGGCCTTCCTTGATGACGCGCCGCGACTGCTCCTCGGCCTGTGCGAGTTGCCTGCGGTTCTCCTCCAGCAGCGTCTGTGCCTGTGCACGTGCTTCTTCGGCCGCGCGAAGAGAACTGCGGATCGACTCTTCACGGGCCGCCAGCGCAGCCAGCAGCGGTTTCCATGCCGTCGCGCGGAGAATCACCAGGACGATGACGAACGTGATGATGGTCCAGAGGATCAGACCCGGATTGATGTCCAGCATGCCGGTTCCTCCGGATGATTACTTCGTGGCAAGAATGATGCAGATCGCAAGGGCGAAAAACGTGGCCCCTTCGATCAGAGCCGCCGCGATCAGCATCGATGTGCGAACCTGCCCCGCGACCTCGGGCTGCCGGCCGCTGGCCTCCATCGCCGCTGCGGCGAGCTTGCCGATTCCAATGCCCGCGCCGATGACGGTGAGTGCCGCGCCGATGCCGGCCGCCAGATAGCCAAGTGCTTTGGGATCCATGAGCGTTCTCCTTCAGAAGAGGATGAGTGATGGTGTGTTTGTGAAATCGTGCCGCCGGCAGTGCCTCCGTTCAGTGTCCGTGTCCTTCCCCACCCTCATGCGCAGCGTCCGCCGCCTGGATCCCCAGCCCCATAAAGAGGGAGGTCAACATGACGAAGATGTACGCCTGAAGGAATGCGACAAAAAGCTCAAGGAAATTGATGCCGACGACGAAACCGACGGGAGCAACAGCAATGAGATACGATTTGAAGATGAAAATCAGCCCGATGAGTGAGACGATGACGATATGCCCCCCGGTCATGTTCGCGAAGAGACGGATGCACAGGGCGAAAGGTTTCGTGAACAGGCCGAGGATCTCGATCGGGATCATGATCCACCAGAGCAGCCAATGGACTCCCCCGGTCAGGTGAGCCAGGAAATGCCCGAGCCCCTGCGCCCTGATGGCCGAAGCCTGGATCACGACAAAGGCGATGATCGCAAGTCCCGCGGTGACGCTCACGTTTCCCGTCGCCGATGCGCCGTAGGGGATCAGCCCGAGGAGATTCATGATCAGGATAAAGAAGAACGTCGTGAGGAGATACGGCATGTAGCGGAGACCGGCCGGTCCCATGTTCGGCAGGGCGATCTCGTCACGGATAAAAACAACGAAGACCTCGAAGAGGTTGCCGAATCCCGTCGGCACCTGGCGTTTCGTGTTTTTCCGTGCAACGATGATGGCGATCAGGCACAGGAGCAGGGCGGCGATCCAGAGGAACACGACATGCTTGGTGATCGACATGTCAATGGTGACGCCGGCGACTTCGAACGGCGCGACGTGGGGGAGCGCGATTTTGCCGAACGGTGTATCCAGCTCGTGCGCATCCTGGGTGTGCTTCAGGAGCTCCGTGAAGAGGTTTTCCTCACCGCCGTGCACTGCCTCCGGGGGAGCCGCCGCATGGAGCGTGTCGGCGGCGCCGTGCAACGCCTCACCACTCTCCTGCATCGAAAAAGCGTTCACGTTCGCTGACCCTGATTCTTGACTGAAACTTTTTGCTGGATGAACATGATCTCGAGGATCAGATAGACGGCGTAGAAGCCGAGCAGCGAGACCGTCAGCGCCACGGCGTGCAGATGCGCGACGACGATCAGACCCGTGAGCCCTCCCAGCAACGCCAGCATCCGTACCCCCATGCCACCGAGCACCGCCTTGAGGAACGTCGTGTACGACCTATCGAAGGCATATTCAATCGCCGCGTACCCGAGCAGAACATTGGCCGTGCTCAACAGGGCTCCCGCCGCCACGGCGGTCAGAATCTCCGGCGATCCATACGCGGCGAGCGGATAGGCCAGCAGGACTGCGGCAACGAGGAGCACCAGTCCGACTTGAACGGGAAAGCTCACCCTACGCTTCACGATCGGATCCCTTCCGGCGTCTTTCCGCTTCCTCCTCTTCCTTCTTGCCGAGCGCGATCACCGTCCGGAAGAAGCTGATCATCCCCCCTGTCACCCCCAGGGCCAGTCCGCCCAGCATGAGCCATGGGGTGGTCCTGAACCTGTCGTCGAGCCACCTCCCGAGAAAGAAGAACGCGACAACCGTGAGCGCCAGTTGTATGCCGAGCGTCAGAAACGGCCCGGATGCCCTCCCCCAGCCTTTCGCCCCCTCCGGCGCGCGCGCCATCATCTCAGAGCTGTCCGCGGGGCACACCGACCGCAACAGTGGTGGTCATGGCGCTGCGGCCGTCAAAGACGGCCCCTTCGTCCACCACCAGCCTCGCCGTGCGAAGATCACCCTTGAGAACCGATTTGCTTTCGAGCACCAGCTTCTGCATAGCCGTGATCGTACCCATCACCTTTCCCGCCACAGTGATATTACGCGCATCGAGGGAGCCCTCGATGATGCCGGTGAGACCCACGGCTGCGTCGCCGAGCGTGACAAGATTCCCGACGACTTTTCCGTCGACCCGGATCATGCCGTCGGTCTTGATGTTCCCCGTGATCACCGTCCCCGTCCCGATGACGCTGAACGCTTCACCCGACTGTTTCTTGTCTGCCATGCGTCGTCTCTCCCTGAGTTACTGAGCCCGCACCGGAACCAGAAGGTAGTCGCTCGGATCCTGCGGGACACCGTTCTTCCATACCTCAAAGTGAAGATGCGGGCCCAGGCTGGTCTTTCCCGATGTCCCCAGGAGCGCGATCGGTTCTCCGCGCTTCACTCCGTTCAATTCGTTCTTCAGCAGCGCCTGATTGTGCTTGTACACCGTGAGATACCCTCCACCGTGCGCGATGATCAGCATATTGCCGTCATCATAGGTCCACCCTGCAAACACGACCACGCCGTCACCCGGCGCCTGCACGGGTGTCCCGCGCTGCGCCGCTATATCTAGCCCGAAATGATTCCGTGACGGATCGAACCCCTGGGTCACGAAACCCTGCACCGGAATCAACAACGGGAACGACGTCAGGGTCGGACCCGCCGCGGTCGACACCGTTGTGAAGGCCGACGATCCCGTGAGGCCTGCATCGCCCCCGTCGTCCAGCGGAGCGCCGGGATCAGCGTCCCCCGCATGCTGCAGCCCTCCCCTGACGGCTGCCCGGGGTTCTTCATCGCGCACCCGCGGAAGCGAACGCGCCGCCGAGGTGTCGCGGGTACCCCCTTCACCCAGAGCCATCCGCAGCTGTGTGTTGTAGTCCCGGAGGAGGACCACATCTTCCGCCAGCGTGTTCAGACGCTGCTGCGTCTCAAGTATCTTTCGCCCGTACCGTTCTTCAAGACCGGGGTTCGGGATCGGCACGTACATGGCGAGAGGGGTGTACACGAGGATAGCCAGTGTAAGCGCCATGCTCGCAAGAAAACCAAGGAGGAGGAGCGCACCGAAAAGGAGGCGGCTCGTCCTGAACGTCCTCGTTCTGCCCCCTTCTTCGACCGGCACGACAATGACATTGAACAGGCGCCGGGATCTTCTTCGCCGGGTTCCCTCCTGGGGCATTCCCTACCTTAGAAAATTTGGATATGAAATATACGGAAAACGGGGCGGAATGTCAACGGAGGATTCCGATAACACCTTCTTATATATGCGCTTGAGAGGATTCCGCGTTGAATTCGCGCCACCGGCGCAGACAGTAGTCTTTCATCCGCTTCTTATACAATTCCCTGTCGAAGGTAAGGGCGTGGCGGCGGAGAGCGCCCGGATCAAAGTGCGTCTCCTTCAGCGCGGCCAATCCTTCCAACAGGGCGTCAACCGTCTGTTCGCGGAAGAATTTCCCGGTGCGCAGCACGGGAGTGTCGATCACCGTCTCGAGCGCTCCCCCCGCCCCGTAGGCCAGGACAGGCTTTCCCGAGGCCATGGCCTCCAGCGGGACAATGCCGAAATCCTCTTCCCCGGGAAACACCAGCGCGGCGCACCCCGCATAGTAGCCGGCAAGTTCTGGCTGCCATCCCTTGAATGTGATCCCCGGACCCGCCAGCTTTTCCAGCCTCGCGCGGTCGGGCCCTTCTCCGACGATTACGAGCCGGTCGCCGGTCCGGTTGAAGGCCTCAATGGCGAGATCTACCGCTTTGTAGGGGACGAGCGCGCTGACGATAAGGTAATAGCCGTCGTTGTTCCCCGAGAGTACGAAACGTGATGTTTCCACCGGCGGATAAATCATGTCCGCCTCCCGGCGGTAAATCTCCATGATGCGCCGCCGGACGTTTTCGGATATTGCAACGAAGTAGTGCGGGTTCGCCGCCGTGGCAATGTCCCATCGCCGCAGCGGGCCCGCAAAGATCCGCATGGCCCCACGCATGAGAAGCCCCGCCCTCCCTTTGCCGAAGTACTCGTCGTACATCCCCCAGATATAGCGCATCGGCGTATAGCAGTAGCAGATGTGAAGAGTACGGGGAGAGGTGCGGACCCCCTTGGCGACGCAATGATTCGAGCTAATGACCATATCGTATTCGGCCAGGTCGAAACCACGGACGGCGAAGGGGAAGAGAGGAAGATATCTTCGGTAGTGCGTCGCAGCCCCGGGGAGACGCTGGACGAACGACGTGCGTACCAGCGCGCGATCGATCGTCGGCGACACCCGCCCGGGGATATGCAACAGCGCGTAGACATCCGCCTGCGGGAACACCTCGCACATGGCCTCAACGCATTTCTCTCCTCCCCTCATGGAGGTGAACCATTCATGAACGATCGCGATGCGTCGCGGGTGATGTTCTTCCGGTGTCATGGGCTGGAAATATACCGAGAAGACCCCGGAGAAGCAACGCAGCCGTTTGCTTCCTGGCGGGGTGCTCTTTATATTGAGCCATGCAACGCGCGTTGACCAACACGGTGGTGCCGGGTTCATGACCTTCTTCTTCCTTCTTCTCGGATGGTTCGTCCTTTTCATGATCTTCGTCTCCGCCGTCCTGCTCGTCATCGGCCCGGGCATGCTGCTGCAGCCCTACCGGCGCACCATCGACTATTACCGCAGATACACGGAGATTCTCCACCCTTCGGACCTCGGCCTCGGCCACGAGGACATCACGCTGAAGACGCCGGAAGGGATCCCGCTGAGTTGCTGGCTCATCAAGGCTGCCGGAGAACCCCGCGGAACCGTGGTGTACCTTCACGGCGTGAGCGAATGCAAGATCGTCGGGCTGCCGATGGCACGACAGCTGCATGATCTTGGGTTCAACGTGTTCCTCTATGATTCCCGGCGGCACGGGGACAGCGGGGGGACGTACTGCACCTACGGTTTCTATGAGAAACATGACGCGAGCGCGGCAATTACCTACCTGACTGAACGCAAGGACATCCGCGCAGGAAAGATCGGGTTGTTCGGGACGTCGATGGGGGCGGCGGTCGCGCTTCAGGTTGCCTCAGTTGACCGGCGGGTTGTCAGCGTCGTCGCGGAAAGCGGGTTTGCAACGCTGCGCACGATTTTCGATGATTACCAGAAGCGCACCATCAAGCTCCCCTGGCATTATCTCCGCAACATTGTCATCAAACGGTCGGAACACCTGGCCCACTTCAGGGCCAATGCGGTCTCGCCCCTCGAAGCGGTCAGGGACGTGCACGTCCCCGTCTTCATCCTCCATGGAACCGCGGATAATCTGATCGCCTATCGCTATTCGGAGATGGTTTTTGCCAGGGCGAACGAGCCGAAGGAGCTGTGGCTCATCAGCGGGGCCAGGCATGACAACATGGCCGATGTGGGGGGGGAAGAATACAGGCGACGGATACTCGGATTTTTCGAGCGCTACGTGGGCTGATCAGAGCGGGAGCCAGTAGCTCACCTTCAACAGCAGCACATCCTGGTGCGGGAGGGCAAACGTCTGGCGGAACCTGGGCTCGAATCCGCTTCCGTAGTACGGCAGGTAATCGTAGCGTTCCTGTGTCCACACCAGATAAAGCGTGCTTCCGGGAAGGTACTCCCATCGGAGGAGAACGTTGGCGTTCAGTATGGCCTCGCTGAAATCGGCATTGACCCCCGCTGGGTCGTACGGCACCGCCTCTCCCCCGACAAAGCGCCGGTCGTTCTCATACTTCGCTCGCGCCACCAGGACCTGGGAATAGAATTGCATCGACAGCGTCCGCGTGAACGTGATCGTCCCCCGGAGCTCGAAGTCCAGCTCATCCACCCGGCGGTCGGCAAAGACACTGAAGGGAGACGGCGACAGGGCGGTGTCCGTGACGTTCGCTCCCGGAATCCACGCCTCTTCAAGGCGTGTCGACATCCAGAGCATCATCGGATTTAGTTCCAGCCACGAGACGGGCCGCAGGGTCACCCCCAGTGATGCGGTCCAGCTCCTTTTCCCCCTGCTATCGAACCCGAACACTCCGGATGCGGTCGCGGAGACATCTTTTCGCTCATCGGAGGTGATCTGTGCGGAGATCCAGTGTCCGAGCGGTCGCTTGTAGGTACCGATGATCCCCCGTTCTTCGTCGTCGTAAGCAGGCAGCGAGAGATCGTAGACCAGAGTCGGTTTCCAGAAACTGGTGAGTTCTCCGGTGAAGGTGAATTCCGTCACGGCCCGGGTCAACACGCCGTCCCAGTTGCCGCGGATGTCCGGCACGACGGAAAGGGCGTAGCGCCGGAAGATGCCCGTGCTAAAGTTCTCGCGATACAGCAATTGAACATAGCCCCCGTAGTCGTGGGGTTGGGCGAAGAACCCGAGATCGTTGCAATTGAAATCCCGCGTGTAGAAATCGAACGAGCCTGTGTAGAACCAGTGTTCGGACGAAATCCTCGAGAAGAGCAGCCGCCCTGCGGCCCCGTCCCGGCTGTCCGAGAATGTCCCGTCCGAACGCTGGCGGTAGGTTGACGCCCTCGCCCACGCCGCGTAACCGTCCAGGGTGTATGCCCCCCCGCCCATTCGCACGTTCCAGTCAAGGCCGCCGGAGAACGCCGGATCGACGTCTTCACGGGAGGCGACCGTTCCCATTCCCCCGAACCAGGAGCCCCTGTCGAAGTCCTGTTTGAATCGGAAGACATTATACACGCCGCGCGGTTCCGTCCGGAAGGTGGAGGAGTGTCCCGCGGAATCGACCGTGGCCGACATTTCATCCGTTACCGCCGAGACGGCACCGATCGAGAAGCCCGCGTTGGATCGCCCGGAAATCTTTGCGGCGCCGAGAATCGTGGTCACCTGGGGATTATCGACGATCGATCCTCCCTCCGGTATGTCCACGGCCGTACTCCCCGTCGGGCGCTTGCCGATGCGCCGGGAGAAAAGGAGGGAGAGGGGAGTGTTGTCCACGCTTGAACCGAAGGTGAACAGCTGCGCCCCTTCCACAAAGAACGGCCTTTTCTCCGGAAAGCGTGTCTCGAAAACCGTGAGGTTCAGGACCGACTGGTCGACTTCCACCTGGCCAAAATCCGGATTGATCGTCGCGTCGATGGTGAAATTTCTGGTGACACCGTATTTCATGTCGATCCCCCCCTGCGCTTTGTACGAGGAGTTCCAGGGATGCCCCGGGGTCGCCGACTCCGCCGACGCCGTACCGGAGACATACGGCAGCAGTTCGAGGTGAAGGGGGGGCGTGATGTCACGGAGGCCGGCGACCACTCCCCAGTTTGAAATCTGCAGGAGCTCCCTCCGCGGTACCATCACCCACTCGTCGGTCTCCTTCTTGCGGCTGATGTAGCGCCGGAAGTTGATTCCCCACGTGTTCACCCCGTCGGACCGCTCAGCGAACCGAAGAGCGTTGTAGGGTATCTCAAACTCCGCCGACCACCCGTCCCTGTAGGTCTTCGTCTTCACCGCCCAGACCGCGTCCCAGGTGATGTCATAGACCGCCCCGTCCTGTGAAAGGACCCCGTCGCTCTGGACCCCGGAGACGTTGGTCACAAAGACGAATGCCGTCTGGTGATCGAAATAGGAATCGATCATCACGCTGAAGCGGTCCGCTTCCGAACTCCTGTCGCGCCGTGTAAGCTGGCGTACGATGTCCTGGGGATGGGAGTCGTAACAGATGACTCCTACATAGAGGGCGCGATCGTCGTAGAGGAGGCGGACCGACGTCAACTCGGTCGGCATGCCCCCTTCATCGGGGTCGTACTGCGTGAAATCGAGAACGGGGGGGGCTTTCTGCCACTGCGGATCATTGACGAGCCCGTCGATCACGGGGGGGACATCCGTGCGCACCGCCTTCACCGTCTTCAGGGGGAGCATTCTCGACGCGCCGGCCCCAACGCTGACACATACGAGAAGGACAACTGTGAGCGACTTCCTCACCATGTGTGTCAACTTCCAAGGTTGGGGAGAGAGTGGCAGCGGCGGGGGAAAGAACTGCCAAAAAGTTACTCTTTCCTTCGCAAACAATCAACGGAATTCGACCGGGAGTACCGCAAAAGAGGCCTAAACTGGCCGTTGTCAGGGGGGGGAGGATGCAGCTGCCAGGGAGACGATGTTTTCGATATGATACGTGTGGGGAAACATGTCTACCGGCCGGACTTCCTCAATCCTGTATCCCCCCCCATCGCAGAGGATCTTCAGATCGCGGGCCTGGGTGGAGGGATTGCAGCTGATGTAGACGATCCGGCGTGGGGAGAGCGCGCGGACCTCTTTCGCGACCTTTTCATGCATGCCGGCGCGGGGGGGATCGGTGATGACGACGTCGGGGGGAGGGATCCCCTTCTGCCGCGAACCGACCAGGGTCTCTTTGAGATCGCCCAGGAGAAAGGTGCAGTTCGTCACGCCGTTGAAGGCCGCATTCTTCTTCGCGTCCTCGACCGCCCCCTCGACCGCTTCGATGCCGAGCACCTCACGCACACCGTCGGCAATGTGCAGCGCGATTGTTCCCGTGCCGGAATACAGGTCGTACACGACGTCATCGGGTCGCATCCGCGCCATCAGCCGGGCGGTATCGTAGAGGCGTTCGGCCTGGATCGTATTTGTCTGGAAAAAAGAGTTCGCTGAGATTCTGTATGTCCGATTGCCGATACGCTCGGTGATCGTTCCGGAGCCGTGATACACCTTTTCCGATTCGCCAAGAGCGACCTGGGATTTCCGCTGGGTGATATTGTTGACGATCGTGGTGATCGACGGAACGGCGATCAGCAGCCGTTCGGTCAGCGGCGACATGATGTCGGGACGGTCGTCACGCGTCACGACGTTCACCATCCGCTCGCCGGTCCTCCGGCTTTCACGAATGACCAGGTTGCGGAAGTACCCCGTGTGGGATTCCGTCTCGTAAACGGGGATCTTCCCCTCCAGAGAGAACGCGCGCACTTCATTGACGATACGGACGCTCGTCTCCGATTGCAGCCAGCATTCCTTCAGATCCAGGACCTTATCGTACCGGCCGGGGATATGAAGGCCGAGCGCGAAGCGCGACGCCGCGTCTGCGGGTCCTCCGCCCGTTCCGCGTGCGGTCATCTCATCGCCGGTCAGCCAACGTTCGCCGAAGGAAAACTCCATCTTGTTCCGGTAGTAGAACGGCTCGTCGGCCCCGCACGCGGGCTGAACGTTGATATCCGTGAACCCCCCGATCCGTTCCATGGCGTCGAGGACGTGACGCCGCTTGAACTCGAGCTGGGCTGCATAGTCGACATGTTGCCACGTACACCCGCCGCAGACGCCGAAGTACTGGCACCGCGGGGATGTTCGCAGGGAGGAGGGACGGATGATCGCAACGAGATTCGCCTCCGCGAAATTCTTCTTTGACGCAGTCACGCGGACGGACGCTCTGTCGCCGGGGACGCCGCCGTGAACGAAGACGACGAGTCCCTCCACGCGCGCCACGCTTTTCCCTTCGAAGGCCGCGCTGTCGATGGTCACCTCGATGACATCCCCCCTCTTCATCGTCAGCTCTCCCGGGTGTCGTCGGCGCCCCGCAGTAGATCGAGCTCCCTTACCTTCTCGTTCCAGCGAAAGTAGACGTCGGTCAGCAACACCTCCAGTGCCTTGTAGCGCGCCGTGACCACCTTCACCTTCTCGCCGTCCCGGTAGAAATCCGGCTCCCCCATCAGCCGCTCGATCTCCACCTTTTCTTTCTCCATGCTTTCGAGCTGTCGTTCGAGTGTCGCCACCGTCTCCTGCAGGGGCTTCGACCGCCTGTACCGCCGCTGGCGCTCTTCCGCTTCAAGGCGCTTCCTGTCTCTGGGGCTGACGGGAGCATGCGCGGTCTTCCCGGCTGTGTCGGCCCCGACGGCCGCCAGTTTCTTCTGTTTCGTCCCGATATACTCACTGACGTTGCCGAGGTAGGTCCTGACGTGCCCCTCGCGGAATTCCACCACTTTGGTCACAATCGGGTCAAGGAAATCGCGATCATGCGAGACGATCACGAAGCTGCCTTCGTACTCCGCCAGTGCGTTTTGCAGGACCGTCTTGGAGCGCATGTCAAGATGGTTGGTGGGCTCGTCCATCACGATCAGATTACTCGGCTGCAGGAGCATTTTGGCCAGGGCGAGGCGGCTCTTTTCACCCCCGGAGAGGACGCCGACCTTTTTGAAGACATCATCGCCGCTGAAAAGAAAGCATCCCAGGAGGTTGCGCAGTCTTTTCCGGACCTCGCCCGTCGCAACCTCATCGACCGTTTGAAGGACATCGTTCCTGGGGTTGAGCTCCTCGGCCTGGTGCTGGGCGAAATACGAGATGGTGACATTGTGACCGACGGTGCGGGTGCCGCCGTCAATGGGTTCCACGCCGGCAAGGATGCGCGCCATGGTGGATTTCCCGGCCCCGTTGACACCGACAAAGGCAATCCGGTCGCCCCGGTCGATGTCGAAGTCCTCGCCGTCGAACACCTTCACCCGGCCGTAGCTTTTGCGCAACCCCCGCAGTTCCATCACCACGCGCCCCGACGACGGTGCCGGGGGAAAAGAGAAGTGGATCCCCCCCTCGTCGTCCTCGATTTCGATAAGGTCGAGCTTTTCGAGCTGCTTGATCCGGCTTTGCACCTGGCGCGCCTTGGTGGCTTTGTAGCGGAAGCGCTCGATGAACTGCTCGGTCTGCTTGATCTGCTGCTGCTGATTCCGGAACGCCGCACGCTGCAGATCCTTCCGCTGTTCCTTCTCGACGACGTAGAAGCTGTAATTGCCGGCGTATTCCGTCATCGCACCCAGACTGAGCTCGTATGTCTTTGACGTCATGTTGTCGAGGAAGCGGCGATCGTGGGAGACGATCATCACGGCCCCTTCGTAGGCCTGCAGGTATTCCTCCAGCCACTGCAGAGAATCAAGATCGAGATGGTTGGTCGGTTCATCGAGAAGGAGCAGCGACGGCTGCTGCAAAAGGAGCTTCGCCAGGGCGATGCGCATCTGCCAGCCGCCGCTGAACTCGTCGGTCATCCGCGTGAAATCATGTTCCGTGAACCCGAGTCCGGTGAGCACTTTCTCGATGCCGGCTTTCATGCGGAACGCTTCCGATGCCTCCAGTTTGTGCTGGAGTTCGCCGTAGACCTCAAGAAGCTCCTTGAACTCATCCGACTCGTGATCGATCTCTCCCATCCGGCGGTGAACCTCGTCGAGCCCCGTCTGCGCGTCGAGGATGTCCGCATACACGGACTCCACCTCCTTGTAGAGCGTGCGTCCGGCGGCGGACATCCCTTCCTGGGGGAGGTACCCGACGGTGACGTACTTCGCCCTGGCGATCTCCCCTTCTTCCGCCGACCGGTCGCCCACGAGGATTCTGAGGAGCGTTGTCTTCCCGGTGCCGTTGGAGCCGACCAGCCCGATGCGGTCATGCGGGCCGACACGGAAGGAAACCTCCCGGAAGAGATGCCGTCCGCCGAACTGGAGGGAGATATTGACGGCGGAAATCATGATGGGCGAAGAATCACGGTGGGATCTACTTCAGGAAGTATTTCAGCGGGTTGGGCTCGACGCGACATTCCTCGGCGATCCGGATCCCGGCGGTCTTCCCTTCGTCGCGCAGTTTGTACAACCGGGGGACCAGCCGGTCCCGCAGCTCGATGGGGGTGAGCGGATTGATGTAGATGCTCGTCCCCCCCTCAAAACCGGCGGGGACATTGACCCGCCACTTGATGAGGACGTGCCAGGGCATCTTGTAGGCGGCATCGACCGGCGTGTAGTACCATTCTTCGTTGCACGAGATCTGGCTCCCCATGGCGGCGTGGATGGCGTGCACGAGGTTCGCCATCCCGCGGATTTCTTCGTCGGTGTGTTCGTACGGACGTCCCGCAGACGAGCGCGAATAGACCTCGATCGTCGGCGAGAGGTGACCTATGCCCGCCCACGCCACGGCGTGATCGTTTTCGGCGAACACCAGGTTGTGGTGTGCCGCGAAGTTGGCGCCGTATTCATTGAACACGTTCGGGTCTTCGCGGAGCATATGCGTCTGGTTTTCGAGTGACGATCCCCACTCATCGAGCGCGACGACCTGCTTGTGCAGGTGGTCGAATGACGCCCCGGCGGCGCGCAGCCAGTTCTGGAAGACGCTGATGTAGCGGACGTATCTGTTGGTCTGCGTGATGTCGAGCATCGCGTCAATGGTAAACTTGAAGTAACGGAAGTGCTCCTCCAGCGACATCTCCCCCGAAGAAAACAGGTCGGCCTCGGTGGCCGCCCCGTCTTTGTAGTGCTGCCGGGCGATGATCATCTCGTGGCCGCCTCCGAAGAACGCATCCGCGATCGCGAACTTATCGGCCATCGGCATCTTCTCGATCTGCTCCTCGGTCTTCCCTTCCTGGCGCAGCTTGTAATGGACAATGTCGGTGATGTGTTTGAGTCCGCTCGGGTTGGCGAGATAGTCCTCCTTCCACTTCTGCCGGCTGGCCGGCATCCTGTAGGCGTAGTTCTTCCGCCAGTACTCGAGTGTGACGATCTCAAACATGTTGCCCACGCGCCGGAATTCGGCGGCGGTCTCGTGGTACCTGTCCGGCGCGAGAATGTCGATCCTTTCCCAGGTGTCGTCTCGCCGGACGAGGCGGGATTTTTCAGGGGGTGTCTCGTAGTAGCGGGGAGGACAGAAGCTGCAGTAATCCTCCGGGGTGTGGATCTCCAGCGGCTTCGCGGCGGTGGTCGTCTCGTTGGTGATCGGCCGGCTTTTCCGTCCCGCAACAGCCCACACTTCGGTGCCGGTGAAGGGGTTGACCTGCTTCACCGTCCCGTCGGGCATGATGGTATAGTACCGCGTCGCCTGCATGCTGTCTCCATCCCTGCTGTTGGTGTGAAGGCGCACCGTCCCTGCTATCGTTTCGCGATCCCGGCTCCGGGGACAGAAGCCGCAAGCAGCGCATCCACTTTCTCCACGCTGTCGGCTTCGGCGTAGAGCCGGATCAACGGTTCGGTTCCCGACGCGCGCACAAGCAGCCATCCTTTGTCCACAAAGAACTTATAACCGTCGGTATCCTTTCGCCCGGTCACCGCGTATCCCGCGATCTCCCTGACCCCTTTCTTGTATTTTTTCATGATCGCGGTTTTTTCTTTCTCCGTCAGATGGAGATCGACGCGCCTGAACTCGTGCTGTCCGAATTCGTCCATCAGCTCCTGGACCAGCGCACTTAACGGCTTGCGCCGGACCGCCACCATTTCGCAAAGCATCAGACCGAGGAAGATACCATCTCGTTCCGGCAGGTGTCCCTTCACCCCGAGACCGCCGCTCTCCTCGCCGCCGATCAGGACGTCCCCCCGCGTCATTTCGCGGCAGATGTATTTGAATCCGACCGGCGTTTCGATCATCGTCAGGCCGTACTTCGCGCACTGCTGGTCCACCATCTGCGTCACGGTGAACGACTTGACGACCGCGCCGGACATCTTCTTCTGTTCGACGAGATATTTCAGGAGAAGCGAAAAGATCCGGTGGGAGTCGACGAAATTCCCCTTCTCGTCCACCGCCCCGATCCGGTCGGCGTCACCGTCGGTGGCAATGCCCAGGTCATATTTCTCCTCCTTCACCCGGCGCATGAGCTCACCGAGGTTCTGCGCCAGGGGTTCGGGGTTCGTCCCCCCGAAGGACGGGTTGTAGAACTCGTGGATCTGTTTCACGTCCGGCAGGGTCTCGTCCAGAACCTGCTGCCCCGCTCCGTACATGACATCATAGAGGATGCGAAGGCCCGACCGTTTTATCAGCGTGAGATCGATCTTCCCCGCCAGGTCGTCCAGGTAGCGCGCCTTCATGCTGATGTGCGCCACCTTCCCCTTCGCCAGCAGCTGCCCCAGCGTCAGGGCCGCGGCCGGGAGCCTGTTCAGCTTCATGACTTTCGCAAGCTCCTTCTCCACCTGCGCGATCATTTCCGGATGTGCCGGACCGCCGAAATCCCCCTTGACCTTGAAACCATTGTATCGCGCCGGATTGTGGCTGGCGGTGATGACGATCCCCCCCGCGGCGTTGTCAAGCTTTGTCACCAGCGAGATCATCGGGGTGCTCACGATGCTGTCGGCCAGCTTGATCTTCACGCCCGCGTTGGCCATCACCTCGGCCGATTTTTCTGCGAACTCCTTCGACATAAAACGGGCGTCATAGCCGATCACGACGCCGTTCTTGATCTTCCTGTGCTTCGCGAAGTAGCGCGCCGTCGCCAGCGCCACCTTCGTGAGATTTTCGTACGTGAAATCGTCGGCAATGACCGCGCGCCAACCGTCGGTACCGAACTTAATGCTCTGCGCCATACAATCTCCGTGTCGTGCTATTGATGTGAACGGCCGCCGAATGCCATGATGCCGGGATACTCGGCCGCTTCCCCGAGCGCTTCCTCGATGCGGAGAAGCTGGTTGTATTTCGCAATGCGATCGGTACGGCTCGCCGATCCGGTCTTGATCTGTCCTGCGTTCGTCGCCACCGCGATGTCCGCGATCGTCGCGTCTTCTGTTTCGCCCGAGCGGTGACTGATCACGCTTGTATAGCCCGCGCGCTTCGCCATCTCAATGGCATTAAGGGTTTCCGTCAGCGTACCGATCTGGTTGACCTTGATGAGGATAGAATTCGCCACCCCCATCGAAATCCCCTTCCTGAGGAACTCGGTGTTGGTTACAAAAACGTCGTCACCGACCAGCTGGATTTTTCCGCCGAGCCTGTCGGTCATCAGCTTCCATCCGTCCCAGTCGTTTTCCGCCATCCCGTCCTCGATCGAGATGATCGGATACTGCGCGACCCATTTCTCGTAGTACTGCACCATCTGCTCGGAGGTCTTGGCGGACTTGTCCGACTTGCTGAAGACGTATTTGCCGTTGTCGTAGAACTCGCTGGAGGCGGGATCGAGGGCGATGAACGCGTCCTTGCCCGCCGTATAGCCGGCCTTCGCCACCGCCTCCAGGATCACTTCCACCGCTTCTTCGTTCGATTTGAGGTTCGGCGCGAAGCCGCCTTCGTCACCCACGGCGGTGTTATATCCCTTTTTGCTCAGCACCGCCTTGAGCGCGTGAAACACTTCAGCCCCCATACGCAGTGCCTCGGCGAAGCTCGGCGCGGCGGCCGGGACGATCATGAACTCCTGAAGGTCTACGTTGTTGTCGGCATGCTTGCCACCGTTGAGGATGTTCATCATCGGGACCGGAAGAACCTTCGCATTCGTTCCTCCGATGTAACGGTAGAGGGGAAGCTTCAGCGACTGGGCCGCGGCCTTCGCAGCCGCAAGCGAGACTCCGAGGATGGCATTGGCGCCTAGCTTGGCTTTGGTGGGTGTCCCGTCCAGCTCGATCATGATCGAATCGATCTCTGTCTGGTCAAGCGCGTCGTACCCGGTCAACTCCTCCGCAATCGTGCTGTTCACATGTTCGACGGCGTTCAGAACGCCCTTGCCGTTGTACCGCGACGTGTCGCCGTCGCGCAACTCAACCGCCTCGTGTTCACCGGTGGAAGCGCCGCTCGGCACCGCGGCGCGGCCGAGGACGCCGTTTTCCAGCGTGACATCAACTTCAATGGTGGGGTTCCCGCGCGAGTCGAGGATTTCGCGCCCAACGATGTCGGCTATCAGTGTGCTCATATGCATCTCCCTGTTCGTGTCAAAGTGACTCAGCATAGTAAAGACGGCAAAAATCGAGAGAAAATCAACGTAAGAAGGCTCCCTGGACGGCTGAAAATACCTCGGCAACGGTGAGGAGCCTCATGCATTCCATGAAGCCTTTTCCCTCCCGGTTGCAGAAATCGAGGTGACAGGGGTGACAGGGAACGTCTCTGCGAAGCGCCCGATGGCCTTCGGCCCTCTCGTAGGGGAACCAGATGTCGTCCTCGCCGGGACCGAAGAGTCCAATGGTCGGCACGCCGAGCGCTGCAGCGATGTGCAAGGGTCCCCCGTCGTTGGCGACGACGACCCTGCAGTGCGACATCACGGCGGCCACCTGGCGGAGGGGAAGGGCGGTCAAAACCTTGACCTGCGAAGACGAATTTTTCATCACGGCGTCCACCGCCATCGTATCGTGCGGTCCCGCGAAGAGGATGACCTGGACGCCGAGTTTCGACGTGATCAAATCGGCGAGTTCCCCGAATCGCTCCGGCAGCCATTGTTTTGCCGGCCACGTGGCGCCGGGATACAGTCCAATGACGGGCTTCGGCAGATCGGGGGGCGCCGTCCCTCCGTTAAGCCACCGGAGGTAGATCCTTGCCTCCCGTCGCTCGTCGTCGGTCAGGAAGATCTCCGTCTTCCCCGCCGAAGGGGGGATCCCGGCCGCGGCGATGGAACGGTTGTGAAACTCGATCGCCGTTCTCCGCTTGCCGTCGTCGTGAACCTCTATGGTATAAAGCCGTCCGCGGCCGGGGCGTGCCGGCCCGACGCGGACGGGCGCTCCGCTGAGCCGCGTCAGGAGCGCGCTGCGTGGATTGCCGAACATGTCCACGACGAGATCGAACTTCCTGCGCCACAGGTGCAGAGCCACCCGTGTCTGTTCAATGAGGGTCGGTTTTGTATAGTCGAACGGGATGATTTCGTTCAATCCGGGATTCTGCTCAAGCAGGACCACGGCGTTCCTGTCCCCCATATAGGCAACGAAGGCATCGGGGTATGCCGCGCGTACGCTCCGGATGACGGGCGTCGTCAACACGACGTCGCCGATGAATTTCATCCGCGTCAGAAGAATGCGGCGGTAGGGGGGGGGTGCGTCAGTAGCCATGGACCTGCATCCATTCGCAGCGATCGATCCAGCTTGAGACGCGCTCTTGCGCGACGTCGGTGGCGACTGCATTCAGCGAAACCCAGAACGCTTCCCGTGCGTCGTTATACCTGCCGAGGCGGAAGAAGGCCTGGCCGAGGAAGCGGAGACGCAGCGCTTCCAGGTCGTCATCGTCCCGGAAGGCGCCGCCGCTCCGCAGCGCATCCGCCGCGCCGGCCTGGTCCCCCAGACGCATCAACGTCCGTCCCTTGAGATACGTCAGCACCCGGTTACCCGGGTCGCTGCTCAGCAGGGAATCGATCATCATCACCCGGGCGGTGTCGCCGGCGTCCGAAAGAAGAACGGGGAGATACCGGCCCCCTGTGTCGTCATCGTTCAATGCGATGATCCGCAGGGCCGCAGCTTCGGTCAGGCCCTCGGAGAGGTCAGCGTGATACACCCGGTCGTACAACATGAACGCCTTCTCCGTGTCCCCGGTCGCCCAGAAGGCATCACCGATGCCGATAAAGAGGGGAAGGTAGCGGGCGGGATGATCGGCGGCGAGAACGATCGAATCGAGCGCGGCTCTCAGAAGACCGTACTTTCCGCGTCGCAACGCGCTGCCGAGGAGCCCGGCGAGGGCATCGTACCCGCGTCCGGCGTCGTAGCAGGATGCATACAGGGATTCCGCCTCCGCGTAGTCTTTCCGCACGAAGGCCGCACGCGCCTGCATGGTGCGCCGGGCCAGAACGCGGGCGCAGACCTTCGCAAAGATCGTCGGGCGCCGGAACAGCGCGTCGACTCCGTCCTGGTCAACGTCGTCGAGCGGGACCCGTTCGAGATACCCCTGCCATTCGCCTACGAGCTGATCCAGTGACCTGCCGTAAATGGCCTGGTAATCGGCCGAGCGGTAGAGCTGCAGCATTTTGCGGATCCCGTGGCGATCGATCAGATATTTGCAGAACGAACCAGCCAGGACGTAGCTCACCGCCGACTGCTGGGAGGCGAAACCCCAGAGGCTCATCATCGTCCGGATGTCACGTGCCGCATCGAACTCGCGTATCGCCGCCGCGTATTCGTGGAGCGTCCGGTTCCCCCACTGGCCGTCGACCGCCACGGCAAGCCCTTCGACGATGCCGGTGCTCAGGCTCGCCCGGATGACCGGGAGGCCGAATGGCGCCGCTGCCGCGTGCACAAGCTCGTGCTTCAACGACCCGTCCAGCGATTGCTTCGTCATATGGATCTGCCCGCTCCAGGGCTTCGCTATATCGGTGTTCCCGGCGCCGATCAATCGCAGCTTGACCTCCGGCGAGGGATAAATGTAGGATTCACAGGAAATACTACGCGTGAGGGCAAAGACGGCCAGGACCTGGTTCAGACGAAACTCGTGTTCGGCCCCCACGCGGCGTATTTCCTCCCCGGTGAATGAGGAGGGTGAATAATAAATGGTGAAGTGCTCCGTCGTATACCGGCCTCCGAGTGAACGCTGGATATATTCCGCCGTCGATTCGAATCCGAGCTCGCAGCGGAAAAACCAGACGAGCGCCACTGTCAGGATAACGCCCGCCGTCCGGAGGCGACGCCCCGGCGCGACAAGTCCCGTGAAAAGCTTCCCCGTCCTGGAGGTTGTCGAATCGTCCGGGTGGCATTCCTCCAGCAGGATCGTTCCCATCCAGGCCAGCACCGAGGCAGCCAAAAGCGTCAGCAGGCGGAACAGCAGTAGCGCGGTCGACAGCGGCAGCACTTCATCGTAGGTCAGCCCCGGGAAAAATCCATACAGGAAATTGTAGGAGAAGATCGCCGGCGTCGCGTAGCCCGTCCAGGCGCTGTAGGCCAGGAAGGCCAGACAGAGGACGACGAAGACCGACCGGGGGTACCTGGAGTGCTGCACACAAAAGAATCCCAGCGCCGAGCCGAACAACACGCTGATGACGGGAAGCAGAAGGAAGAATGCCAGTCCCTCGGCCATCGAGCAGTTCCGCACGGCGAGCCCATTCACCGTCATGATAGCCAGAGGAAGGAGCAGGAGCGCCAGGTTCGCCGTCACGGCTTCCCTCAGTGCACCCAGGGCCGCTCCGGTACGGGCGACCCGATCAAGGGGGAAGGGGCGCATGGCCGAAGACACTAGCGCCATGGTGACCATGCCGGAGAGGACCGACCCCAGCAATGCGGTGAGGGCCGAGAACTCGTAGCCGAGGTAATTCAGCAGGGGAACCTGAGTACAGACGAGCGCGATCGCGGTCTCGATGGCCAACGCGCGCCGGACGGGAGGGGGGGAGAGAAGACGGAAGAAGATGGTGGTCGGCAAGGCTGCCTTTCAGAACTCCTCTCCCGCAACGCGCCTGATGTCGGCACCGAGGGCCTGAAGTTTCTTTTCGATCGCCTCGTATCCGCGGTCAATGTGGTACACACGGAGGACCTCGGTTGTTCCGGAGGCAACAAGCCCCGCCAGAATGAGCGAGGCCGATGCACGGAGATCGGTAGACATAACTTTCGCCCCCGTAAGGCGCTGCACGCCTCTGACGATCGCGGCGTTCTCTTTCATTTCGACGTGTGCGCCCAGGCGTATGAGCTCCGGCACATGCTTGAACCGGTCGAAGTAGATGGAGTCCGTGACAACGGACGTTCCGGAGGCAATGGCCATCAGTGCAGTCCATTGCGCCTGCATGTCCGTCGGGAAGCCGGGATAAATATTGGCCGTTATGTCCACGGGCCTGATTGTTTCCGGCGCGGTCAGGGTGACCGCATCCCCGCTCGCGGCAAGCGTGCACCCGGCATCCTCGAGCTTCGCCGTGAGAGCGGAGAAGTGCTCGGGGTTGACGTTCGTCAGGGTCACTTCCCCACCCGTAATTGCCGCAGCGACCAGGAAGGTTCCCGCTTCGATCCGGTCGGGAATCGTTTTTGCATCAGCCGGGCGGAGTGTGTCCACACCTTCGATTTCCAGCCGGTTTGTACCGGCGCCGCCGATGCGGGCCCCCATCGCAACAAGGAATTCAGCAAGCGAGGTGATCTCAGGTTCAATTGCTGCGTTTTCAATAATGGACGTCCCCCGGGCGAGCACGGCGGCCATCATCACGTTCCCCGTCGCCCCGACACTCGACACGTCGAAATGAATCCGGGCCCCGGCTAGGCGTTTTGCTTTCGCAACAATGTACCCCTCCTCCAGCTCGATCTCGGCCCCCAGTTTCCGCATCCCATCGATATGGAGATTGACCGGACGGGGTCCCCAGGCGCACCCGCCGGGGAGGGACACCCTCGCCTCACCGAATCGTGCGAGAAGAGGGCCCAGGACATAGATCGAGGCCCTCATCTTTTTTACGTGTTCGTAGGGCGCCTCGTGCTTGTCGACCGCCGTCGTGTCGAGTGTAAGGGTGTGGCCTTTCAACTCGATCTTCACCCCCATCGAGCGGAGAAGGCTGGACATCGTCTGCACATCCCGGAGGGCGGGAGTGTTCCGAAGCCGGAACTTGCCGGAGGCCAGAAGCGCAGCGGGCATCAGGGCCAGGGAGGCGTTCTTGGCCCCACTGACGGCCACCGTCCCGTTGAGCCGCCCCCCCCCGCGAATGACAAATTTATCCAACGAACTAGCCTGGGGTCGTGGTTAGATAAAGAATGAGCGCAAAAAACGATGGAAAGTCAATGCTGCCCCGCCATCTCCGCCGCCTTGATTCTGCCGTGCCACAGAGGTATATTTGACCATGGCCGCACGCCGTGCACTCCTTTCCCTGTCGCTCATTCTGTTCGCCGCACGCCTTCAGGCGCAGGTCACGCTTCTCGACGACATCCACAGGTCGGTGAGTCTTCCGTCTTCTGCGCAGCGGATCGTGTCGCTTGCACCGAGTATAACCGAGACGCTCTTCGCTGTCGGGGCCGGGGGACGGGTCGTGGGTGTCACCGACTTCTGCAACTACCCTCCCGCGGCGCGGCGCGTGCCACACGTAGGGGGCATGACCAATCCGACGATCGAGACAATCATCCGGCTTAAGCCCGATCTGGTTGTTCTGAGCATGGAGGGAAACGTCCGCGACGACTTCCGCCGGCTGACGTCGCTGGGCATTCCGGTGTTCGTCACCAATCCTCGCACGCTCGAAGACATTTACCGCTCGATCGTGCAGATCGGGCAGCTCACCGGGATGACCGATAGCGCGGCGCGTGTCGTCGAACATCTGCGCGGCCGGGAGCAGGCCGCCAGGGCCGGGACCGGGAAGACGCCTGCACGGGCCCTCATGGTCGTCTCGATCCAGCCGCTAATCGTTGCAGGGCGGAACACGTTCATCCACGAGTTGCTCGACGCGGCCGGCGCCGTGAACCTCGCCGCGTACGCCACGGGCAACTACCCCGCCTATAGCCGGGAGACGCTGATCGCGAACAATCCCGACGTCATTTTCGTCACCTCCGACGTGCTCGCCGACGTCGCAGATCTCCCCCGCATGTTTCCCGAATGGCGGATCGTCTCGGCCGTCCGGCACAATCGTGTCTTCCGCGTCGATGCCGACATGATGACCCGCCCGGGCCCCCGCGCCATCGACGCTCTGGCAACACTCGTCCACCTCCTTCATACGAATCCATGAAGAAATACTTTCTGGCTGTGGCCGGAAATATCGGTTCCGGAAAATCCTCGCTCACCGATCTGCTCAGCAGACATTTCGGCTGGACCCCCTATTTTGAGTCGGTGGAGGATAACCCGTACCTGAGCGACTTCTACGCCGACATGAAGCGGTGGTCGTTCAACCTGCAGGTGTACTTTCTCTCGAACCGGTTCCGGAGCCACAAGTCGATCACCGAGGGTCCGTATTCCGTGATCCTGGACAGGGCCATCTACGAGGACGCTGAGATCTTCGCCCGGAATCTGTACGAGATCGGCAACATGGAGGAGCGGGATTACAACAACTACGTGGCGTTGTACGGGGTAATGACCGAATACCTGCGCGCGCCCGATCTGTTGATCTACCTGCGCGCCAACACCGATACCCTGGTCCGCCAGATCGCGCTGCGCGGGCGTGATTTCGAGCAGTCGATCACGCGCGAGTACCTCGAGCAGCTCAACAGACACTACGAAGCCTGGATACGGCGCTATGCGCTTGGTCCGATCCTCGTGGTGGAATCGGATGGGCTCGACTTCGTGAACACGAAAGGGGACTTTGAGAGGGTTGTCAGGATGGTCGAAGACAAACTCTAGAGGCCGATCTTCCTGCTGTAGACCCTCCGGTTCTTCAAGAGCCCTTCCGCCGCGCTCAGCTGGGGGTCGTCCTTCAGCGACGCCTCGATCCGGCCACGTTCCCCCTTCAGGCGCGCCATCAGCTCGATGGTGAGCTCGGTCGTGATGTGGTCTGTGTATCGCTCAAATCCCCGTGCTTTCTCCTTCTCCAGCGCGGTCGTCAGAAGGTCAAGATCGTCCAGTACGTCTTTATTGTAGTGCGAACGATCGGCGATCAGCCGCAGGTCCTTCAATTTCGTTTCGGATTCCTCCTGGAAGTCGAATTTCTGCTGGTCCAGAAAGTCCTTGAAGGCTCCAAGCATCTCGGGGGTCACGCCGGT
>Ga0315273_10000748_pt1 | contig 35143 bp, 30 predicted proteins | sample YL17G02_0_MG_FD_205753 | JGI IMG/M metagenome (GOLD analysis project Ga0315273, IMG submission 205753) | Sediment microbial communities from Yellowstone Lake, YNP, Wyoming, USA - YL17G02_0 | ecosystem: Environmental > Aquatic > Freshwater > Lake > Sediment | place: USA: Wyoming | collected...
CTGTGATCCCATCGTCGTGCACACAAAGGGGGGGAAGATCGTCATCCAACCGCAGAGGACGAACAACATCCTCGAGCAGTTCTTCAGGAACTTCATGCGCTCCTATCGAAAAAAGAACGGCTTTCAAGCCATGGAGAGAATGCTCAAGGCGATCTCCGAGGATACCCCCCTTGTCATGAACCTCAAGAACGAGGATTTCATGAAAGTTCTTCTGGCCGGAAAGAGCAATCTGCCACAGCGATTCGCCGACATCAATCCAAACGTCGTGCGTCGGGAGATGAGCAGATCAACGCAGCGGGACAAGACAGCCTCCGCCAGACTCAAGAAGGTGGTGAACGCCCCAACCTTTCTCCAGACCCTCAGCTCCTTGGTAACCAGCAAAGCCTCGTAGCCCAAGCTCCCCAGACCGCTCTACCCGCGTTTCTCCTTCCCCTACCACCTCGCAGCCTCACACAGCTCTCGGCTCGTCATCGGCCCCACCACAGGCCGCGTCCATCGCTCGCATCCCCAATCCAACCGACTATTGTTCCCATAGAATTTTTTATTAGCCTTTTTCCGAACCTGATATTAATGAAACTAGACAAAATAGAACGTATTGACATTCTACGATGTCCTTCGTATAATTAGTTAGATCATAATACCTTATGGGGTGGGGGTTTGACCTTTGTGGCTTTAAAGTTATATAGAAAGAAAAAGCTCGCGGATCACGTAATTGAAGAAATAAAGCGAATGCTTGCGGAAGGCGAGTATCGCGCGGGAGACAAGCTGCCTAACCAAACAGAATTCGCCAAACAACTCGGTGTTAGCCGGCTGTCATTACGTGAAGCGCTGAACAACCTCAGCCTAATGGGAGTGATTAGGCAAAATCCCGGTTCGGGTACCGTAATCTTGTCCGACGATACGCGCCTCTGGGGGGAGAGACCGCCTCCCCCGATGCTCTCGGATATCGAAGCTACTCGCGAATTATTGGAGTCCCGCAAAGCTATTGAGACCGCGATTGTCGGTCTGGCGATTCGACGGATTCATCAGGATGAAGTTGCACTCCTCGCGGAAGATGTAGAAAACATGAAGCGTTCTCTAGAGCGGAATGAGACACAACAATACCTCAAGCTGGACATGTCCTTTCATTTCCATATAGCCAATGCTTCTCACAACCGCTACATGATCCACATGTTTGTTACAATACGGAGCTTGATGGAAGAGTTTATGACTGAGGTATTCACGGTCATTCCAGAGCTTGTCAATAGCTCCTTGCACTACCACGAACGAGTCTTCAATAGCATTAAAACTGGTGAGGGCGCACAAGCCGTTTGCGATATGGAAGAACACATCGCCAATATCGAAGAAGCACTTAGAGCATACTATCAACGTTCCGCCAAGCACGAGACAATTCCTTAAGGGGCATTCCACCCTTGCAGACTAAGCATACTGCAGACTCATCAAGGGATCAGCGAAAACGTATTTGGGTGGGATATGTCGATAATATGACTCCAGGTTGCCATTGACATTGCCCAATCGGGCCCGTAAATCCTTCTCCTTGTTGGGCTTCTTCCGATGCATGCCAGTGTCCTTGAAAAGCCTGCCAACAACGAAATTGCACTACCTGCCGGCTATCACGGTAAATGACATATTCCATTGTTTCAATTGCCCAACCCCCACGTCACCGACAGTGATCCATCTGTATGCCGCATGAAATGATATACTGTAAGCGCAGCGGTTCCTTAAGGCTGTCCTCTGTCTTCTGCCTCCGTTTCTTGGAGCATTCCTGGTGCGCCACATCCGGAGAAGGCGTTCGGCCTTCTCATGCAGGCCATGACCGCGACCGCGGCAGTGAGGCTGTTTTTCTAGGCCGTGCTGCCTGCGCCCCAGGGTTTCTTGAACAAACGGCTCGTTTCGCGTATAACTACCCTTGCAGGGCGGGCTGCTTCATCGAAATAATCATTGGAGGTTGTATGGCAGTGAAGGTTGCGATCAACGGTTTCGGCCGCATCGGCCGCCTGGTGTTCCAGGCGATGGTCGATCAGGGCCTGCTGGGCAAAGTGTTCGACGTCGTAGGCGTGGTGGACGTTTCCACCGACGCCTCTTACTTCGGCTACCAGCTGAAGTACGACTCGATCCACGGCCGCATGAAGGCGGACATCGGCTCCGAGAAGAGCAAGCCGGGGCTGGAGGAAGACGACGTCCTGGTGGTGAACGGACACAAGGTGCGCTGCATCGGCGCCAAGAAGAGCCTGGAAGAGCTGCCCTGGAAAGAGCTGGGCGTCCAGTACGTGATCGAGTCCACCGGGCTTTTCAACGACAAGGAGAAGGCCGCGGGTCACCTCAAGGCGGGGGCTAAAAAAGTGATCATCACCGCGCCGGCCAAGGGCGGGGCCAAGACCCTGCTGATCGGCGTGAACCACACCGAGTACGACCCCAAGAGCATGGACATCGTTTCCAACGCCAGCTGCACCACCAACTGCCTGGCCCCGGTCGTGTTCGTGCTTTTAAAGGAAGGCATCGGCGTGGAAACCGGCCTGATGACCACCATCCACTCCTACACCGCCACCCAGAAGGTGGTGGACGGCCCCTCCAAGAAGGACTGGCGGGGCGGCCGGGCTGCGGCGATAAACATCATCCCCTCCACCACCGGCGCGGCCAAGGCGGTGGGCGAGGTCCTTCCCCAGATCAAGGGCAAGATGACCGGCATGGCCTTCCGGGTACCCACCCCGGACGTCTCCGTGGTCGACCTGACCTTCCGCGCGGCGAGGGACACCTCGATCGAGGAGATCGACAAGCTATTGAAAAAGGCCTCCGAGACATATTTAAAGAATATTCTGGGCCGCACGGACGAGGAGGTGGTCTCCTCCGACTTCATCCACGACAACCGCTCCTCGATCTACGACTCCCTGGCCACCCTGCAGAACAACCTGCCCGGGGAGAAGCGCTTCTTCAAGATCGTCAGCTGGTACGACAACGAGTGGGGCTACTCCTACCGCATCGTCGATCTCCTGAAGTACATGAGCGAGAAGGACAAGTAAGACAGCTCGGAGGCAATGCGGGCGGCGCCTCCGGGCGCCGCTTTTTTTTATGAACCGCTTCCTCAACAACCTCGCCGAGAGCCTGGCTTCCACCTGGAAGCTGCTGTCGGACACCACCAACTTCCTGAGCCGGGTGCGCCTCCTGGAGCGCTACGAGCAGGAGCTCACCTCCATGCGGAACCTGTTGTACCGCTATCGCCAGAACCCCGAGACCGTGCGTCAGGTGCGCGAGCAGGTGGTGGCGCTGCGCCGCGCCCTGCGCCTGCAGGGCCACGACCTGCGCCTGGGCTCCAGGGACATCACCCTGGAAGGCTTCCGCCACGACGACGCCATGGGGGAGGGTTTTCGACGCCTGGTGCTGGGGATCGGCGAAGGGGAGGTCGTGGCCCTGGCGGGGGACCTGAATCACATCGAGCTGGCCGAGGCCATGGAGGCCCGCCTGCGCGGCATGAAGCCGAGGCTTTCCTACCGGATGCACTTCCTCTGGTATCGCTGGCGCAACCGGGTGCTGGTGCTGTCCGGGGCCGCCTCGGAGACCGCCCAGTCCTACGAAGAGCTGAAAGAGTATTTTACCGGAAACAAGGAGTTCCTGCTACGAAAGCTGGCCCACCTGTGAGGGGCCTAGGATCGCCACGATGCGGGAGCGAACCGGCTGTTTGCCCCTGCGCTTGCGCACGTAGTAGACCAGCGCGAAGGCGGCGGCCATCAGCACCAGGCCGGACAGCACGCCCAGCCCCTCGGCGGCGGCGACGAGCCCCAGCCCGCGGAACAGCGGCTGGGAGGCAATGGCCCCGGTGAGCATCATGGCCAGAGGAAAGGCGAACAGCAGCAGCGCCGCCTTGAGCTTGCCTTCCACCCCGCGGGTCTCGATGCGCACCTCGTCGCCGGGCGAGGCGCCCAGCTGGTTTTCCACCTCGGCTACCATCCCCTGCTCCGGATCGATCAGGGAGCAGCCGTGGCAGCCGGCGCATTCCTTGGAGCGCGGGATGCGCACGATGGCCTTACCGGGCTGCGTGCTGAGCACGCACCCCACCTCTTCCAGGACCGGGTTTGCGGTTTCCACGGGCATAAGTTACTCCCTCCCCGCGCCGGCGGCAACCGGCTCCGTGGTCCCGCCGGCGCGGCCCGCTGCCCGGGCATTGTTGATGATCGTGGTCTGGGGGCACTTCTCCACGCAGATGTTGCACTGCGTGCACTTGGCGAAGTCGATCACGGCCAGGTTGTCGATCACGTGGATGGCGTCGTCGGGGCAGTTCTTCTCGCAGATCTTGCAGGCGGTGCAGGCGATGTCGCAGACTTCCTTGGCGCGCTTGCCGCGGTCGTGGTTCATGCAGGCCACCAGGACCGCCTGGGACTTGGGCACCATATAGATCAGGTCGAGGGGGCAGGACTTCACGCATTTGGTGCAGCCCGTGCATTTGGCCCGATCCACCACCGCCACCCCTTCCTCGTTCACGTGCATGGCGTCGAAGGGGCAGGCCCGCTCGCAGCTCCTCAGGCCCAGGCAGCCCCAGGCGCAGGCCTTGTCCCCGCCGAACAGGACGGCGGCGGCCTGGCAGTCGGCCACCCCCTCGTACTCGAACTTGGTCCGCGAGGTGCTCCGCCCGGCGCGGCAGGCCACGAAGGCCACCTCCTGCTCCCGGAATTCGGCGGCGGTGCCCATGATCTCGGCGATCCGGGCCGCCGCGGAGGAGCCCCCGACCAGGCAGCCGTTGACCCCCGCCTTCACCGCCACGACCGCCTCGGCGTACCCCAGGCAACCGGCGAAGCCGCAGGCCCCGCAGTTGCTCGCGGGCAGGGAGGCCAGGATGGCTTCCAGCTTGGGGTTCACCTGCACGGCGAAAGTCTTGTTGGATACGGCCAGCAGGGCGGCGAAGGCCACCCCCAGCAGGCCCAACACCAAAACGGGTATGAGAATCATGAGGATCATAGTCCGAACAACCCCTTGAATCCGAGGAATGCCAGCGACATCAGGCTGGCGGTGATGAAGGCGATCGGGTAGCCCTGGAAGGACTTGGAGATCGGGGCCATGTTGGTCCGCTCCCGTATGCCGGCGAACATCACGATGGCGAAGAAGTAGCCGAAGCCCACCCCCAGGGTATAGATCAGGCTCTTGACCAGGCCCAGGTTGTAGTCGATCACCAGAAAGGCGGCGGCCAGCACCGCGCAGTTGACCACGATCAGGGGCAGGTAGATGCCCATGGCGCGGTACAGCGGCGGGAACATCTTGCGGATGAACATTTCCTCCAGCTGCACGAAGGTGGCGATGGTCAGGATGAAGGAGGCCGTGCGCAGGTACAGCAGGTCGAAGGGCACCAGCAGGTACTGGTATACCAGCCAGGAGATGGTCGTGGCCATGATCATGACGAAGACCACCGCGAAGCCCATGCCCACCGAGGTCTGCATGCTGTTGGAGATGCCGAAGAAGGAGCACAGGGCGATGAAGCGGATGAGCAGGATGTTGTTCACGATCATCGCCGAGAGGAAGATCAGAAACAACCCCATGTCCTGGGAGATCATCGGGCCCCTCCCTTCTGGAAGAACTTCTTGTGCACAGCCATGAGGAAGCCGATGACCAGGAAGGCCCCGGGGGGCAGGATGAAGATCAGGAAGGGCTGGTAGCCGGCCGGCAGTACGCCGAGGCCGAAGACCGTCCCGTTGCCCAGGAGCTCGCGGATGACTCCGATCAGGGTGATGATGAACGTGAAGCCGATGCTCATGCCGACCCCGTCCATGAAGGAGGCGGCCACCCCGTTGCGGCTGGCGAAGGCCTCGGCCCGCCCCATCACGATGCAGTTCACCACGATCAGGGGGACGAACACCCCGAGGGAACGGGACAGCAGCGGGGTGTAGGCCTTCATGGCGTAATCCACGATCGTGACGAAAGTTGAGATCACCGTGATGAACACGGGGATGCGGATCTGGTGCGGCGTGATCTTGCTGACCAGCGCCACGACCACGTTGGAGCAGATCATCACGAAGGTGAAGGCCAGGCCCATGCCGAAGGCGTCCGTGGCGCTGGTCGAGCAGGCCAGGGTGGCGCACAGGCCGAGCATGATGATCAGGATCGGGTTCTCGACGATGATGCCCTTGGTGAGCTCCTTGCCGAGCCGGGTCCGCTCCTTGGCGGCCACTGGGATGGGTATCGCTTCCGTGCTCACGGTTGGACTCCTTTCTGATAGTCATCGATGACCTTGCGCACCGCCCCCGTGAGCGCGCGGGAGGAAATGGTGGCCGCGGTGATGGCGTCGATTTTTCCCGCCGGATCGTCCCGCTTCAGCGCTACCTCCTCAGCTTTCTTTCCCTGGAATTGGGCCAGGAAACCCTGGCCGGTGATCTTGGCGCCCAGGCCCGGGGTCTCGGTTTGCACGAGCACCCGCACCCCCGACACCGCCCCCGCGCCGTCCAGGCCGACCAGGCTCTCGATCGGCCCGCTGTACCCCTGGGTGGAGGCGGCCAGGACGCGGCCGACGACCTCCCCGCCGATGCGGGCCTCCCAAAGCTTGCCCGGGCTCACCTCGATGAACTCCTCGGCCCGGGGCAGCACCTTCTGCATCGCCTCGATCTTCTCCAGGCGGGCGAACTCGGCAATCCGCTCCTTGGTCGCCGAGTTCACGAAGGCCAGGCTGCCTGCGGCGATCCCGCAGACCAGGAACAGCACGATCAGGAGCCGCAACGCGCCGCTCATTGGGCCGCCTCCTTCTTGAGACCCCGAACGCCGAATCGTCGCGGGCGCACGTACTGCTCGATTAATGGGTTCAAGGCGTTCATGAACAAGATGGCGTAGCAGACCCCCTCGGGAAAGCCGCCGTAGGCCCGGATCAGCACGGAGAGCAGGCCGCAGGAGGCCCCGAAAATCCAGCGGCCGGTCTTGGTGGTCGGGGAGGTGACCATGTCGGTGGCCATGAAGAAGGCCCCGAGTACCGCCCCGCCGGAAAGCAGCTCGAAGGCCGGGTTGCGCCCCAATAGCGCCGAGAGCGCGGCCATGGCGGCCAGGAAGGAAACCGGCGTGCGCCAGTCCACGATGCGCAGGATCATCAGCAGCACCGCCCCCGCCAGCAGCGCCACCTTGCAGGTTTCCCCGAGGGAGCCGGGAATGTTGCCCAGTAACTGGTCCAGGTAGCCCGGCGGGGTGAAGGGGCCTTGAATGCGAGCGGCCTCCTTCATGAGTCCCAGCGGGGTGGCGGCGGTTATCACGTCGGCGCGAAAAAACGAGCGCACCGGCTCCGACCAGCCGGTCATGGCCACCGGCCAGGAGGACAGCAGCACCGCGCGGGCGGCCAGGGCCGGGTTGAAGATATTATAGCCGATCCCGCCGAAGAGCTGCTTGACCAGGAAGATGGCCGCCGCCGCCCCGATTACGATCATCCACCACGGGGAGGAGGCCGGGCAGGTGAAGGCCAATAGCAGGCCGGTGACCGCCGCGCTGCCGTCGCCGACCGTGATGGGGCGCTTCAGCGCCAGCTCGGAGAGCACCTCGGCGGCCAGGCAGGCGGCCACGCTCACTACCTGGACCACCAGGCTGCGCCAGCCGAAGATCCAGACCGAGGTCACGGCGGCGGGCGCCAGGGCGACGACCACCCACCACATGACCCGGGCGGTGTTGGTGGCATCGCGCAGGTGCGGCGAAGCGGAAACTACGAAGCGGTCGCTCATCGGCTGCTACTCCTTCCCCTCACTTCTTCCGCGCCAGGTTCCACTTGGCGTACTTGACCCAGTGCACCAGGGGGCGCTTGGTGTCGCACACGAAGGCGCAGGCCCCGCACTCGATGCAGTCCTTTACGCCGTACTCGACGCACATGGCGAAGTTGTCCTTCTCGGCGTAGTCGGCGATGCGCACGGGCATCAGGCCCATCGGGCAGACCTCCACGCAGCGGCCGCACTTGATGCACGGCGTCTCCCTTTCCAGCCGCCCGCGGCGGAACACCAGGATGCCGCTGGTGCCCTTGATCACCGGCACCTCCAGGCTGTACTGGGCGATGCCCATCATGGGCCCGCCCATGAGCACCTTGGCCTCCCCGTCCAGGTGCACGCCGCCGCAGGCCTCCAGCACCGCGGCGAAGGAGGTGCCCAGGCGCACCAGCAGGTTCTTGGGCTCCCCTACCCCGTCCCCGCTCACGGTGAGCACCCGCTCGATCAGGGGCTTGCCGCGCACCACCGCCTCGCGGACGGCCAGGACGGTGCCCACGTTCTGCACCACCACCCCGACGTCGAAGGGCAGCCCGCCGGAGGGCACCTCGCGGTTCAGCACCGCCTTGATCAGCTGCTTCTCCGCCCCCTGCGGGTACTTCACCTTCAGCCCCACCACCTCCACGCCCGCCCCCGCCGCGAGTTTTTCCATATGGCGGATGGCGTCCAGCTTGTTGGCCTCGATGCCCAGGAAGGCCCGCCGCACGCCCAGCACCTTCATCACGATGCGGGCACCCTCCAGGATCTCCTCCCCCCGCTCCAGCATCAGGCGGTGGTCATTGGTCAGGTAGGGCTCGCACTCCACCCCGTTCAGCACCAGGGTGTCCACCGGTTTTTCGGGGGAGGGGGAGAGCTTCACGTGCGTGGGGAAGGCCGCCCCGCCCAGGCCCACCACCCCGGCCTCGCGGATGTTGCCTTTGAGCTGTTCGACCGTGAGGGACTCCCAGGCCGAAGAGGCCGGAAACTCGGCCCCGGCGGGCCGGGCTGCGGCCGCGGGGTCCATCGCTCCAGCGGCCGCGGCTTCCGCCTCGATGACCACCGAGAGCACGGGCTTCGGGAGCACTGGGTGCGGCAACAACTGCACGGCCGTCACCTTGCCGGCGATGCTGGCGTGGACCGGGGCGGATACGAAGGCTTTCGAATCCCCGATCTTCTGGCCGAGCGCCACCGCGTCGCCTTCCTTGACCAGCGCCTCGCAGGGCGCGCCGGTGTGCTGCTGCAAAGGAATCACGACCCGGGCGGGCGGCGGCAGCACTTCGATCGGCCTGTCGCGCGTGGCCTCTTTGCGGTCCGGGGCATGGACTCCCCCCCTGAACGATTTCAACCTCATGTTTCCTCTACCTTGTTAGTATTCGTATTCCTGCCGCTGTTCGGCTCCCGGAGGTTATGCTGCGGGGTGACCGTGCAATTGTAGCGGAAGATGAAATCTAATTCAACTGCGAATTGCCGACGAAATACTACCATGTCGGTCAGGAATCATCAAGGGCAGGAGGGGAGAAGGATCGCGGCGGGGCGCCGCTCGCAGCCGTTGGGTTGGTTCGAGCGGCGGCGGCCCGCCCGGAAGGGCGCCGCTCGGGGGTGGGCTACTCGGCGCGGATCACCCCGGCGTCGTGGGAGGGGCCGATGGTCCGGCCGGGCTGCACGACCAGGAAATCCGCCGCGTCCCAGGGCCCGTCGACCAGGCGCCTCAGCAGCCCCAGGTCGCCCTCCAGGCGATGGAAGCTCCAGCCGCGCGCCTGCGCGTCCTCCTCCGTGCGCCGCTCGTAGTGCCGGAAGTCGCCGAAGCTCGAGGCGATGTAGGCGTAGGCGGAGTAGTTGTGCAGTCCGTCGCCCAGCACCTCCATGAGGTATTTGGCGTTGTCCTCGCCGTACTCGCGCACGTAGTCCTCATAGCTCTTCCGCAGGCCAAGCTGCTCGGAAATTCCACCCTCGGCCGCCTCGTTGCGCTCCACCCAGCCGGTAGACTCGAAGTAGGTGCCAGGGTTGGCGTGGAATACCTCCTGGTAGCGCTCCTTGGACCCCAACAGCAGGGTGATGCAGTCGTGGGCGCGCGGCACGACCAGGGGCAGCGGGCTACGCAGCCCCCGGATGCCGTTGTTGCACAGGGCGTAGCCCAGCAGGATCGCCTGGTAGCGCTCCCTGTCCACCCCGTCGATGGCCTCCTGGAGGCGCGCGGCCATCTTCTGCTCCCCCAGGTCGTGAAGGCCCTTGGGCAGGAACTGCAGGTCGACGATGTTCGGGGACAGCGCGGCGCAGTAGCACAACTCCCGGTAGAGGATCTCGCAGGCGATGAGCTTGTAGCGCGCGGTTTCGGCCGCGATGAACATTTAGCCGCGCAGCGCCTTCAGCACGGCTTCGTAGTCCGGCTCCAGGCTGGTCTCCGGGACCTGCTGAGTGTAGAGCACGCGGTCGTTCTCGTCGATCACGACCACGGTGCGAGCCAACAGGCCGGCCAACGGGCCGTCCAGGTACTCCACCCCGTAGTCCCTGCCGAACTTGCGGTTCCGCATCTGGGACAAGGGCACCACGTTGTGGATGTTCTCCGCCTGGCAGAAGCGCGCCTGGGCGAAGGGCAGGTCATTGCTGACCGTCAGAATCACCGTGCCGGGGAGCGACGCCGCCCGGGCTTCGAAGGCCTTGGCCGAGGCGGCGCAGGTGCCGGTGTCCAGGCTGTGCACGATGTTCAGGATCTTCTTCTTGCCCGCGAAGTCCCGGAGCGAGACGTCGACCAGGTCACCGCGGGTGAGCTTGAAGTCGGGGGCCCGGGCGCCCGCCTTGGGCAGTTTCCCGCTGGTGTGGACCTGGTTTCCTTTAAAAGTCACTTCAGCCATGGGTTCCTCCTGCGCTGTAAGGTACTGAAGTCTCTCAGCGGGGGTCAACCGTCCGGTATTCCCAACCCCGCAGCGCTTCGGCCAGCTGTCGCGAGCGCTCGCGGAAGTAGGCGGTCCAGGGCTCGGACAATCCCTGGCCGGACAGGCCGGGGAAGGTACTGACCACCATGGCCCCCCGCGGGTCGCGAACGTTGGTCACCGGGATCGGCCGCACCGCCGTGACCTCGGTCCGTCCAAAGCCGCTTTCCACGGACACCACCCAGAGCACGGAGTCGCCGGTCCAGGCGCGCTCGGCTTCCGGCGCGAGGGGATCGATCCCCCAGGTCATGCCGGAGATGAAGTTGCCGGCGGAATACAGCATCAGGCCGCGCCCCTCGGGCCGCTCCACCAGCTCGTAGCCCTGCAGGACGTGGGGATGGTGCCCCCAGACGATGTCCGCCCCGGCGGCCAGCAGGCTGCGGAAGAAGCGCACCCTGCCCGCCTCCGCCTCCCGGGCGTACTCCCGGCCGCCGTGATAGGACACCACGAGCAGGTCGTAGCGCGGGGCCGCATCGCGGACCAGAGCGAGGAAGGCCTCCGCTTCCGCCGCGATGCCGTAGTCCACCCGCAGCACGTAGGGCCGCGGCAGGGGGAGGTTCAGCGCCTGGGTGGCGGCCAGAAAGCCGATGCGCAGGCCTGCGCAGGCGATGTCCACGGGCGCGAAGGCCTCGTCGGGGTCGGCCCGGGTGCCGGCATACCAGATCCGCCGGAAGGAGCCCCGGCCCGCCGTCTGCAGGGAGTCGAGGGTTGCGGCGATGCCCTCCGGGCCCTGGTCGTAGGCGTGGTTGTTGGCCAGGGAAAACACCTCGATCCCGGCCTTCACCGCGGCGGCCAGGTAGGACAGTCCCACGTTGAACTGCGGGTAGGAAGAGCACTCCCGGGAGGGATCCACGGGCGTCTCCAGGTTGGCGAAGGTCAGGCTGTCGCGCTCCAGCAGCGGCCGCACGCCGCGATACACGGCGGCGTAGTCGGGGGCCCGGATGTTCACGCCGTGCGCCATCACGTCGCCCAGGAAGGTCAGCAGCAGGCGCTTCGGCGCGGAGGCCGGGTTCCCGCCCGCGGGCGGACCCGCCCCCAGCAGGAGGAGACCCAGCAACACCATCGGCACCCTGCGCGGCAGCATGGCTCGGAGGCTATTGTACCAGCAATCGCGAAAAACAGGCAGCGGGTGCTGGAGAAATTAAGCGTCCGCTGCTACACTGTGCCGCACATGGACACGAGCTTATTGCGGGTTAACGGCAAGCGCCTGCGCGCCAGCCTGGAACAGATGGCCGGGATCGGCGCCACCCCGGGAGGGGGGGTGCAGCGCCTGGCCCTTTCCGACGAAGACCAGAAAGCCCGGGACCTGTTCGTGAGCTGGCTCCAGGAGCTCAAGTTGGACGTGACGATCGACGAGATGGGCAACATCTTCGGCCGCTGCCCGGGCAGGGACGACTCCCTGCCCCCGGTCATGATGGGCTCTCACGTCGACTCCCAGCCGAAGGGCGGCCGCTTCGACGGCATCCTGGGGGTCATGGGGGCCCTGGAGGTGATGCGCACCCTGCACGAGCACCAGGTCCGGACCGAGCGCCCGATCGTCATCGTGGACTGGACCAACGAGGAGGGCTCCCGCTTCGCCCCGGCCATGGTGGCCTCCGGCGTCTGGGCCGGCGCCCTGGACCGCGACTGGGCCTACGGGCGTACGGACCTCAACGGTAAGAAGCAGGGCGAGGAGCTCGCGCGCATCGGCTACAAAGGCAACGCACCGGCGCAGAAGTGGCCGGTCTACGCCTACTACGAGTACCACATCGAGCAGGGGCCGCTGCTGGAGCGCCAGGGCAAGACCATCGGGGCGCCCAAGGGCATCCTCTGTCTGCACTGGTATGACGTGTACCTCAGCGGCGAGGCCAACCAGGTGGGTCCCACGCCCATGCAGGGGCGGCACGACGCCCTGGTGGCCGCCGCGGAGATGGTCCTGGCGGTCAACCGCCTGCCCGCCCGCATGGGGGGGAACCTGGTGGCTACCGTCGGGGAGATCCAGTGCTACCCCAACTCGCGCAACATCATCCCCGACCGGGTGCACTTCACCGTGGACATCCGCTCCTGGGACGACGAGCACGCCCTGAAGGCCTGGGAGCTGGCGAAGAAGGACTTCCAGGAAATCGCCGCCCGCCAGGGCACGCCCGTGCGCCTCGAGGAGACCTGGCGGGTGGCGCACGCCCCCTTCAACGAGAAGCTGGTCCAGCGGGTGCTGGAGACCGCCGGCGAGCTGGGCTACACCAGCCTGCACATGGTGAGCGGGGCCGGACATGACGCGAGCTACCTGAACCAGGTCTGCCCCACCGCCATGATCTTCGTGCCCAGCATCGGGGGGCGCAGCCACGTGGAGGTGGAGAACACCTCCTGGGAGGACTGCGAGGCCGGGGCCAACGTGCTCCTGCACTGTGTACTCACGAGCGCCGGGGAGAGGTAAGAGCATGCGACGCAAAGACAAGGAAATAGCGGATCGGACCAGGCTCGAGCGGATCCTGGACCGGGCCAGGGTCTGCCGCCTCGGCCTGGTGGCCGAGGGGCCCGAGGGGCCCTCCCCGTACGTCGTGCCGGTGTTCTTCGCCTGCCGCGACGGCCGGCTGTACGTGCACTGCGCCCAGGAGGGCCGCAAGCTGGAGCTGCTGGCCTCTAACCCCCGGGTATGCGTGGAGGTGGACGAGCTGCGGGACCTGGTGCCCGCCGAGAAGCCCTGCGGCTTCTCGAGCATTTTCCGTTCGGTCATCGCTTTTGGGACCGCGGCGCTGGTCGAGGACCCCGCCGCCAAGCGGGAGGCGCTGGACCTGCTCATGGAAAAATACGCCGGCCGGCGCACCGGCCCCGGCTTCGAGTTCTCCGATGCGACCCTCCAGCACACCGCCGTGCTGGAGATCACGCTGGGGCAGCTCACCGGCAAGCAATCCAAACAATGGGAAGGAGAGGCAAGTCCATGATCGGCACCGCAGAAATCATCCGCCGCGCCCGCCAGGCGGGCATCGTCGTTCCGGCGTTCAACATTCCCTACCTGCCCATGGCCAGGCCCGTGATCCGGGCCGTGGCCGACGAGGACTCCTTCGCCCTGGTGCAGGTCGCGCGCCTGGAGTGGGAGAAGTTCGGCAGCCGCAGCCTGGAGGCGGTGGCCGAGGAGTTCCACCGGCACGAGGATCCCGAGCACGTGCGCCTGCACCTGGACCACGTGCCGGTCATCGACGAGGACCGCAAGGAGGTGGACTACCTGCCGATCATCCGCAGGGCGATCACCGCCGGCTACCAGTCGGTGATGGTGGACGGCTCGCGCCTGTCCCTGGAGGAGAACATCCGCGCCACCCGCGCCGTGGCCGAGCTGGCCCACGCGGCCGGGATTCCCTGCGAGGCGGAGCTGGGCGCCGTGCTGGGGCACGAGGAGGGTCCCCTGCCGCCCTACGAGGAGTTGTTCGCCTCCGGGCGGGGGTTCACCGACCCCGCGGAGGCGACCCGCTTCGTGGCCGAGTCGGGGTGCGACTGGCTCTCGGTGGCGATCGGCAACATCCACGGGGCCATCTCCCGGGCCGCGCGCGACCAGAAAAAGGTTGAGGCCCGCCTGAACCTGGAGCAATTATCGAAACTGGCCGGGGCCACGGGTGTGCCCCTGGTGCTGCACGGCGGGTCGGGCATCCGGCCCGAGGACGTGCGCCGGGCCTTCGCGCTGGGCATCGCCAAGATCAACGTGGGGGCCGAGATCCGCCAGGCCTACGAGGCGGCCTGGAGCGAGACGGGGAGTGAGGAGAAGGCCCGGGACGCGGTTTACCGGCGCACCCGCGCGCTGCTCGCCGAGACCTACCGGATCACCGGCTCCAGGGCCAGGCTGTGAGCCTGCTGGGCATCGACGCGGGCACCACCGGCTGCAAGGCCGCCGTGTTCCGCGACGACGGCCGCTCACTTTCTTCCGCCTACGAGGAATACGCCTTTGCCTCCCCCGAGCCCGGGCAGGCGGAGCTGGACTCCCGGCAGGTGTGGGAGGCGATCAAGCGGGTGATCGCGGCGGCCGTCGCCCGCTCCGGCGGCGAACCGGTCAGCGCCTTGAGCGTCTCCTCCATGGGGGAGGCGGTGGTCCCCGTGACCCGGGACCGCCGCATCCTGGGGACTTCGATCCTGAACTTCGACACCCGCGGCCAGGAGTACCTGCCGGCGCTGCGCGAACGTCTGCCCGGGAACCGCCTCTACGAGCTCAACGGCAACACCCTGGGCAACCAGTACGGGCTCACCAAGCTGATGTGGCTCGCCGAGCACCGGCGGGAGCTCTACGAGCGCGCGGAGCTGTTCCTGAACTGGGCCGGGTTCATCGGCTTCATGCTCGGCGGGGAGCCGGCCGTGGACTACTCCCTGGCCAACCGCAGCCTGCTGTTCGATCTGGACCGCAGGGACTGGTCGGAGGAGCTCCTCCAGGCCAGCGGCCTGGAGCGCTCCCGGCTTCCCCGGGCGGTGCCCTCGGGCACCGTGCTGGGCACGGTGCTGCCGCAGATGGCCTCGGAGCTGGGCCTGTCACCCACCACGGCCGTGGTAGCCGGGGCGCACGACCAGTGCGCCAACGCCGTGGGTTGCGGGGTCACCCGCGAGGGCGAAGCCCTGTTCGGCCTGGGCACCTACCTGTGCATCGTGCCAGTGCACCCCGGGCGCCCGGCGCCGGAGCAGATGCTGGCGATCGGCCTCAACACGGAACACCACGCCGTGCCGGGCCGCTTCGTGAGCTTCCTGTACAACATGGGCGGCGCCCTGGTGCGCTGGTACCGGGACACTTTCGCCGCCGCCGAGCACCGCCTGGCGCGGGAACGCGGCGAGGACCTGTACGAAACCCTGTTCGCCGAGCTGCCCGCCGTGCCCAACGATGTGCTGGTCCTGCCCCACTTCAGCCCCACCGGCCCGCCGGACTACATCGAGAACTCCAGCGGCGTGCTCACCGGTCTGAGCCTGCACACCCGCCGCGGGGACATCCTGCAGGGCATCCTCCAGAGCGCCGTGTTCGACCTCAAAGTCTGCACGGACCTGCTGCCCCGTGCGGGACTCACGATTCGCCGCTACCGCGCGGCGGGGGGAGGGAGCAAGTCCGCCGTCTGGCTGCAGATGTGCGCCGACATCCTGGGCACGCCCTTCCTTCGTCCGCGCGTGGGCGAGGCCGGGGCCCTGGGCGCGGCCATCCTGGCCGGCGCGGGCACGGGCGTGTTCGCCTCGATCGAGGAGGGAGCCGAACGCATGGTGGCGCCGGGGGACAGCTTCGAGCCGGACCCCGCCCGCGGCGCGCGGTATGCCGGGCTCTACGCGCGCTTCCGGGAGCTGTGGCCCCTGCTGCGGGAGTTCCTGACCGGCGGCTAGAGGGAAAGCGGTTAGCGGGACCCGGGCAGGATCAGGTAGGGGACGCGCCCGCGCACGAGGATGGCGCTGTTCACCGGTTTGAACTTCCACAGCCGCAGGGCGCCCAGCACCGCGGCATCCACGTCGCTGTAGCCGCTGCCCTTATCCACCTTCACGTTCTGCAGAACCCCCTGGGGGGTGAGCAGGAAGGAGACCTCCACGGTCAAGCGCTGCCCCTGCTTCGACACCCACTCCGGGAGCCTCGGCCGAGGGGTGTAGGTGGGTTCGCGCCCCTGGGCCGGGTCATCCCAGAGGATCGGGATGCCCTCCCGGGAAAGCTCCTCGCTGCCGGTGCCGGCGCGGCTGGTGGCCGCGGCGCCCGCCGCGGCGCCCGCCGCCGCGGCGGCCCCCCCGGCCGGGGCGCCGGAGCCTTGGGCCAGGGCCCGGTCCAGGCTCTCCAGGCCCTGCAGGGGCTGCCCGCCTGAGCTTCGCGAAGGCACCGCCTCGGCCCGCAGCGGCGCGCTGCGAACCCCCGCCGGCGGCAGGGTGGGCTCCTCGCTGGGGGTCTGCATACCCTGACCGCTAGGGCGCGGCCGGGTCCCCTCATCGCTCCGGCCGGCGGCCTGGGCCGGGGCCCCCTCCATGCGGAAGGGCGAGCCTGAGGGCCTGGGCGGCTCCTCGGCCCCTGTAGCGGAGCCGGGCACAGGACCGGTTGTCGGGGTCGGGGTGATGGCCCCCGGGGTGGACTCTAAGGCCCGCGCCGGGCCGCGCTGGGGGGCGGGCTCCCGGGCGCGCTGGATCACCGGCTCGGTTTCCAGCTCGACGTACAGGGGGCCACCGTAATCCGGCGGGCTCACCAGCCGGAACTTCAGGAACAGCTCCAGCAGGACGAAGGCCGCCGCGTGGATGGCCAGCGCCAGCAGGATGCTGGCCAGCAGACGATCGCGGCTCATGGCGTCCTCATGCGCAGATTGATCGCCTTGAAGCCGTTCTGGCGCAGGGAGTCGAGCACCTCCACCAGCAGGCTGTAGGAGATGGAGCGGTCGCCGTCCAGAACCACGCTCTTGACCTGGGCTTTTTCCGGCTCGCTCAAGCCTGCCAGCCGCTCCCCGAGGGTGTCCATGGTGAAGCGCTCCTTGTTAAGATAAACCTCCTCCCGCGACACCACCGTGATCACCAGGCGGCTCACGGCGGTGGGCTCGGCGGTGGCTGAGGAAGGCAGTTGCAGGCTGATCGCCGGGGTGATCACGAAGGTGGTGGCGACCATGAAGTAGATGATCAGCTGGAACACCACATCGATCATGGGGACCATGTTGACCTGGCTGTCCGTGCTGAGCCTGCGTCTAAAGCGCATTCTTCGTGCCCTCCAGCAGCAGGACCAGCTCGTTCACGCGGTTCTCCAGGCGGGTGATGATGTTGTTCACCTTGGTCACCAGGTAGTTATAGAAAATGATCGCCGGGATGGCCACGATCAGCCCGAAGGCGGTGGTCAGCAGGGCCTCGGCAATGCCGCGGGCCAGCGCGGCCGGGTCGCCGACAATACCCATGCCGATCACCCCGAAGCTGCGGATGTTGCCCGTCACCGTGCCCAGCAGGCCCAGCAGGGGGGCCAGGTTGGCGACCGTGCCCAGGGCGGACAGGGAGCGCTCCAGCTTGGGGATTTCCAGGTTGGCGGCGTCCAGAATGGCCTCGCGGATGACCTGCTTGGGGTGATGCCGGTTCTCGATCCCGACCTTCATGAGGTTGGTGATCGGGCTGGGGTTGGCCTCGCAGATGGCCAGGGCCTCGTCGGCGTGGCCCTTCTCCAGGGTGGCCTTCAGGCGGCGGATCAGCGTCTGCTCGTCCACCCGGATGCGCCGGAAGAAAATCAGCCGCTCGATGATGATGACCACCCCCACCAGCGAGGCGAACAGGATGAAGTACATGATCGGTCCACCCTTGACGAAAAGTTCCAGCATGGCAGCACTCCTTATAAATTGATCTGCGCCTTCAGGGTCGCACGGATTCCCGGTTCAACGAACGGATCCCAGTCCAGGCGGGGCCCGCCGGCCAGCGGGACGAGCAGGTCCTCGGCCTCGGCCACCAGGCGGACGGCCTTGCTGGCCTGGAAAAACCCGCCCAGGGAGAGCTCCGGGGTCAGGGTGTAGGCCTGAGCCGGGTCGTAGCCCAGGTTGACGACGAGCGACCCGTGGACCCCCCACCGCTCCCAGCCGGCCCCCCCGTCCAGCCGCAGCTCGGTGCCGGGGGTGAAGTCCGGGTGCTTTGCAAGCTGCATACGCCAGCCCGCGCTGAGGTAGGTTTCGCGCGCGGGGGACCAGCGCAGCGACGCCTCCACGGCAGCCCGCGCTGCCTCAACCTGCTCCAGGGGGTACAGGCCTCGCGGACCGGGGAACAGGGCCGTCTGAGGCTCCGGCACGGCCCGGTGCCAGCTCAAGTGCCCGCCGGCCTGCAGGGAGAAGGCCCGCCGGAGGCTGAAGGTGGCGGTCAGGTCCGTGTACCAGCCGTGGTCCTCGAGGATCGGGTCCGGCAACTCCGCCCAGGGATAGGCGAGGAGCAGGTCGCCCGCGTCCAGCTCCTCCACCCGGTAGCCTCCCGCGGCCAGGAGGCTGAAGGAAGGGTTCGGGGTGATCATCAGGCTCAGAGCAAAGGGGAACAGGTGCCCGGACAGGGTTCCCCAATGCCAGCCGCCGCTTCCCTCCAGGCGCACCGCCTTGGAGAAGTCGACTCCGAAACGGCCTGAAGCCGTCGCCCGGTCCGTCGGCTCTCCGTCCAAGAGGCGGCGTGCGTAGCGCCCCTCCACCCCCAGCCAGAAGCGGGGCATGCGCACCTCCAGGGCGAGTTGTGGGGAGACCTGCGCCTCGAGGAGCCCCTCGGGGGCCGTCCCGGTGAATAGCTGGGCGGTGAAGGAGCCGTCCAGGGAACCCGACAGGGTCCAGTGCTCGGCGAACGGCCAGGCCAGCTCCGCGCCCGGGCTGAACGTGCGTATGAGTCGCGAGATGAACGGCCCCTGTCCCTGCAGTCCGCGCTCCTCCTCGCGCAGTCCCGCGTCCAAGTCCACGGCGACCCTCCCCAGGTGGAACTTAAGCGCGCCTTCCAGCTCGTCCTGCCGCAGGCTGAAGCCCGACCCGGGCTCCTCCCCCGCCATACCGTCCAGGGTCTCGTGCAGGAAGCGCAGGCGGAAGCGGGGCTCCTCTCCCAGGCCGTACAGGGCCACCTGGCTGAACAGGTGGTTCATGCTGCCGGCGCCCAGCTCCGCCAGGGCCGACAGGGGCCGCTCCCGGGCTTCGGCCGGCAGGCCAGATGGCAGGCCGGCCGGCACCTCCGCCGCGGGCGGCGCCGGCGGCTCGGCCAGCAGGGGCTCCTCCCCGGCGGGCAGCGGCAGCTCGCGGGCGGGAGGCAGGGCCTCCTCCTCGCCGGGCGCCGCGCCGGTCAGGGTTTCCACGCTGAAGTCCTCGATGCGCAGGATCACCTCGGGCAGGACGATGTCCGGCTCCTCCGGGGCGGTCGCGCCCTGGGCCCCCGCCGGCAGGGCCAGGGAGGCGGCAAGCAGCAGCACCAGCAGGGCGATCATGGGGTGCCTCCCTCCACGAGCTTGCGGGCCTCGAGGGTCCACTGGGAGCCGGGAAAAAACCTCTCCAAGCGGGAGGCCAGCTCCTTCACCTCCGCGCTTCGACCAGCCAGGCTCATCATCTCCGCCGCCCGGTACAGGGAGGCGGCCGTGCGGTCCGCGTCCGGCGTGTTGAGCGTGGCCGCCTTCAGGAACGCCTGGGCCGCCGTGGCCGGGTCCCCCTTGCGGTAGTGGTACTCGCCCAGCAGGTACTGGGCCCTGGCGGCCGTCGCAGGCTCCTGCTTGTCCACCACCGCCTGCAGCATCGGCGGGGCCAGCTCCAGCCGGGAGGAGCCTTCGAAGATGTAGAGCTGGGACAGCTCGATCATCGCCTCCCGGCCCTTGCCCGTGCGGCTCCCACCCTCGCGCCCGATCACGCTGGACAGGGCTGCTTCCCGGTCCCCCGCCCCCCGCAGCCGGTAGCGCAGCTCCTCCAGGCGGTCGGCCGTGCCGTAGACTTTGGCCTCTTCCGGGTACTCCTGGTACAGGGTGCCCAGAAGGGCGATCGCCTTGGCGTAGTCCCCGCGCTGGGCGTACGCCTCGGCGGTGCGCCTCAAGGCGTCGGCGCGGAAGGGGCTGGACTTGAAGCCCTCGGCTAGGCGCTCCCAGTGCAGCACCGCCCCGAAGCTTTCCCCCAGCTCGGCGGCGGCGATTCCGCCCCAGTACAGCGCGGCGTCCACCAGGCGCCCCCGCGGGAAGCGCGTGCGGTACTCGTAGAAGGCGTCCCTGGCCTGCTGCCAGCTCTTAGCGGCGCTGAAGGCCTCCGCGCGCTTGTACAGCGCCTCCTCGGTCAGGGGACTGGCCGGGAACCTCTGGGCCAGGTCGCGGTAGGCCGCGGCGGCCTCGGCGGTCTGCCCGCGCTCGGCGGCCAGGCCCGCGAACTCGAAGAGGGCGTCGTCGGCGAAGGCGGACTGCGGGCGCGCCGTGAACAGGGTGCGGAACACCTGGGCCGCCTCCTGTTTGTCCCCCAGGTTGACCAGGCTCCTGCCCTGCAGGAACAGCGCCCGGGTCCCAGCCTCCCCCTCCACCTTGGCCAGCCGTCCGAAGTAGGCGGCGGCGGCCCGGTAGTCCTCCAGCGCGAAGGATACCCAGCCGGCCAGGTACAGGGCGTCGGAGAACAGCGGGTGCGCGGGAAAGCCTTCGGCCAGGGAGGCGGCTTTTTCCCGCGCCGGCTTGAGCTGGTTCAAGCGGTACTGGGCCCAGGCCTGGTAGTAGAGGCTGTAGGGGAAGATCGCGGCCAGCCCCGCCTTCTCCGCCCCCTCCCGGGTGACCAGAGCCAGGGCGGGGAGTGCCGCGCTATACTTCTTACGGCCGATCTCCGCCAGGCCGCGAAGGTAGCTCGCGAGCAGGTACGCGTAGGGGTCGGAATCCTTCAACCCCGGCACCTGCTGCGTCAGGCGGGTGGTCTGGCTCACCAGGGCGGGGTACTCACGCAGGGTGAAGTACAGCCGCAGCAGGTCCAGGTGAGCCTTCAGGTCCTGGGGATATTTTTCGAGGTAGGCGGCCAGCAGCGAGGCGGCCTCCCGATTCTGCCCGCGCTTGCGGTGCACGGCCACCTGGAGCCGGTACAGGTCCGGGGCGAGCGTGCCCGGCGGCTGCGAGGCCAGAAGCCGGGAGGCCAGCTGGGCAGCGGCGTCCAGCTCGCCCATCCGGAAGCGGGCGACGGCCAGGCGATAGGCCGCCTCGGGGGCCTCCGCCGCCTGTGCGTAGTCCGCCAGGTAGCGCTCGAACAGGGCCGCCGCGGCGGCGAAACCCTCCTGCCGGAGGCGCACCTCCCCGAGGCGCAGGAGCACCCGCTCGGCGCGAAGCGGCGCCAGCCCCAGGTATTCCTCCAGCACCGCCGCCGCGGCGGCCGGTTCTCCGCGCCGCAGGCGGATCTCGGCCAGGTACAGGGGGACGGTGTCCGGCAGCGAGCGCCGCTCGGGCTGCCCCCACACCCGGCCCAGGAAGTATTCCCCGAGCTGGAAAAGCCCCTGGCGAACGCTCTCGATCCCGATCTGGATCCAGAGGTCCAGCAGGACCGAAGCTTCGCCGGCGAAGCGGGCCTCCGCCTTCTGCATCAGAGCCTGGAGCTGATTCAGGTCGCCCTCCGGCTGCACCCCCAGGAACAGGCGCCGGTAGGCCGCGGCGGCCACCGGATCCTCCGCGCCGGTAAGCTCCGAGTATCGGGAAACGGCTTCCTCCCGGCGGCCGAGGCTCCACAGCGCCTCCGCGATGTACAGCCGGTAGAAGCTGCGCGAGGTCTCCGGCAGCGCTTCCGGCGGCGTGCGCTCCGCCAGGGCCAGGACCTCGGTAGCCCGGCCCTGGGACAGGTAGGCGAAGGCCAGGATAGCGGCGCCCCGCCGGCCGGCCGCGGAGCCGGCGTGCTCCCGGGCCAGCAGCTCCAGGTCGCGGATCGCCGCGGCGGGGTTGCCCAGGCCAAGCTCGGCCCGGGCCTTCTCCAGCAGCGCCTGGGGCACCAGCTCCGGGTCCCGCGAACCGGCCAGGAACGCCGCGTAGGCCTGGACCGCGCCCTCAGGGTCCTGCAGTCGCATCCGCACGGTGCCCAGCCAGAAATACACGTATTGGAAATAGCGCGTGGTGCGGTAGCGCGACTCGATCTCTCCCAAAGCCGCCAGCGCTTCCCGGTCCCGGCCCAGGCGCAGCAGGCTCACGGCGCGGAAATAGCGGGCGTCGGAGGCGGCGTCCGACAGGGGGAAGCGGACCAGCAGATCGTCGTAGTCCTCCAGGGCGGCGAGGTAATTCCCGGAGCGGTAATGCCGTTCCGCCTGCGCCTGCAGCTCCGCCTCCGTGGCGGCGAACAGGCGCACGCCCGCCGCGAGCAGAAGGGCCAGGAGGATCGATTTCTTCATTATTCCTATATGATAGTGCGGCAGGATGTGGTTTTCAACCCGAGCTGGCGCCGCTCGCTGGCCTTGGGGTAGAATGGGGTTGTGCTGTACCCCCCCGGCGCCCGCCTGCTCGTCGGCACCAGCGGCTACTCCTACCCCGACTGGGAGGGCACCTTGTACCCGCCGGGGACCCCGCGGGAGGCCTACCTGGGGGTCTACGCGGCCTGCTTCCCGGTGGTGGAGCTGAACTTCTCCTACTACACGCAGCCCGCGGCGCGCACCCTGGAGCGGATGCTGCAGGCCACTCCGCAGGGCTTCCTGTTCTCGATCAAGGCTCACCGCAGCCTGACCCACGAGCCGGGAGAGGACCTGGCCGCGGAGGTGCGCCGCTTCCGCGAGGGGATCGCGCCTCTTTCCCAGTCCGGGAGGTTGGCGGCCGTCCTGTTCCAGTTCCCCTTCAGCTTCCATTACACGCCCACCTCCCGGCGGCACCTGGCCGGGCTGTGCGAGGCTTTCAGCGAGCTGCCCAAGGCCGTGGAGTTCCGCAACGCCGAGTGGCAACGCGCCTCCGTGTATGAAGGACTGCGCCGGTGCAACGCCGCTTTCGTGAACGTGGACACCCCGCGGCTGCCGCGCCTGCCCGAGCCGGGCGAGGAAGTCACCTGCGACCTCGCCTACGTGCGTTTCCACGGCCGCAACCGGGCCAACTGGTGGCGGGGGGACAACGCCAGCCGGTACGACTACCTGTACAGCTCCGCGGAGCTGGAGGAGTGGCTGCCGCGCCTCCAGCGCCTCTTGAGTCGCGCGCGCCTGGCCCTGGTCATCTTCAATAACCACCTCGGAGGACAGGCCGTGCGCAACGCCCGCGAGCTGGCCGCCCGCCTGGCTCCGGGCTAAATTAATAAGAATATTTCTGGCAGATGGCCGTAAGCAGCTCGGCCATGTTGATGAACATCCCCACCAGTTCCGGGTCGAACTTCTTGCCGGCCTGGTAGCGGATGTAGCGCAGGGCATGCTCCTGCTTCCACTCCGGCTTGTAGGTGCGCTCGGAGATCAGGGCGTCGAACACATCGGCCAGGGCCACGATCCGCGCCGCCAGGGGGATCTCGCTGGCCTGCTTTCCCGGTCCCAGATAGATCTTGTCGGCGAAGAGGTCGTCGATCCTGCCGGGGTAACCGCTGCCGTCCCAGTTCTCATGGTGGTTGAGGGCCACCTCGGCGGCCATCTTGTCCCAGGGGGAGTTGCTGCGCTTGAACAGCCGGGCGCCCAGGATCGTGTGGTGGCGCAGCTGCAGCTTTTCGTCGTAGGAAAGCGCGCTTGTTTTCCGCAGTATCGCGTCACTCACCGCCACCTTGCCCACGTCGTGCAGGATGGCCGCGGTGCGCAGGATGTCCTTGGTGTTGCGCACCTCGCGCAACGGCACCGCGTGCCTCGTTGCCCAGCTCTCGTACAACTCCGCCGAATAGGCCCCGACGCGCTTGGCGTGGCGCGTGGTCTCGTAGGGGTCGCGGAGCTCCGCCAGCTCCACCAGCCGCAGCACCATCTCGCGCGACAGGCGGGCCTTCTCGATGGCGTCCGCGGCATTGAGCGCGAACTGGGAGATGAAGATGCGGTCCTGCATCGAGAAGGGCACCGTCCCGCCCTTCTCGTCGGTGGCGTTGATGAGCTGCAGCACCCCGACGACCTCCCCATCGCGGGTGCGCAGCGGCACCACCAGCTGCGAGGTCGTGTGATAGGAGCTCTTCAGGTCGAACTCGGGATTGAAGGAGTAGGAGAGGCCGCTCCTGATGTGGTGCACGTCGTCGATCAGCAGGGAGTCCCCGCTCAGGGCCACGTAGCCGGCGATGGAGCGGTTATCGATCGGCAGGGCCGAGCCGGCGTGCAGGTACTTGTCCTTGGTCTGTCCCTTGAAAAGGGTGTCGTTCTGCACGTAGCTGAAGTACAGGGCGCCCTTGGACACCAGGTAGATGGTCCCCGCGTCAGCCCGCGCGAAACGCCGGGCTTCCAGCAGGACCCGCTCCAACAGGGAATCCAGGTCCTTGATGTGGAACACGCTCTCGATGGTGCTGAACAGGGAAATAGGGTCGCGGCGCGCTTCCCCGGTACCGTCAGGCCCGCCCTCCGGCAAGGCTTCGGCCAGGGTCGCCGGCTATTCGCTCACCTTCTCGATCACGCCCATATTCATATAAGTATATATCCGACCCCCCGGATCCGGCAACCGATGCCGGAAATCGGGAAAGCTCCGTCCGCCACCCGCACGGCCTCACACGCCCACAACTTGAATTCTATCGCAATGATCGGAGATTGCAAGCATAATCCGGAAGCTCAGCGCCCAAGCAGCACGACCAGGGTGCGGCCGGCCAGGGTGTAGGCATCGGGAGGCTCCACGGGGGGTTCCTGCCCCGGCTCGCACACGTCCTGGGGGGAAGGCAGGCCGGTGTCCACCGCACGGTGCCAGCGCCGGGCAGCCGGAGGCAGCCGAAAGGTGAGGGGCCCGGGGGAGGCGTTGAACAGGAGCAGGAAATCGTTGTCGTCCCTGTCCGCGGCGGTCTCCGCCCGGCTGCCCTCCAGGCGGCAGCCCAGACACTGGCCGGACAGGGCCCAATCCAGCTCGCCGCCGCCGGGGTCCAGCCAGCTGATGTCGGGGATGGAGTTGCGGTCGGCGTCCCCCCCGCTGTAGAACTCCGGCCGCAGGAAGGCCGGGTGCCGGAGGCGCAAGGCGATCAGCGCGCGGGTGAAGCGGAGGATGTCGGCGTGGCGCGCGGCCAGGCGCCAGTCGTACCAGCTCACCTCGTTGTTCTGGCACCAGGCGTTGTTGTTTCCGCCCTGGCTGCGGCGCAGCTCGTCCCCGCCCAGCAGCATCGGGGTGCCCAGGGAAAGCAGGAGCGTACCCAGGAAGTTCTTGACCTGGCGGCTGCGCACCTCTTCCACCTGCGGATCGGGGCTGGGCCCCTCCACCCCGTAGTTGCAGCCCAGGTTCTTGTCGAAGCCATCGCGGTTGCCCTCCCCGTTGGCCTCGTTGTGCTTGTGGCTGTAGCTCACCAGGTCGTTGAGGGTGAACCCGTCGTGGGAGGTCACGAAGTTGATCGAATGGAAGGGCTTGCGCCCGTCGCGCAGGTACAGGTCGGAGGAACCGGTGAGTCGGGTGGCCAGGCGGGGCACCTGACCCGGGTCCCCCCGCCAGAACGAGCGAATGTCGTCGCGGAAACGGTCGTTCCACTCCGCCCAGCGGCCGCCGGGAAAGGAGCCGACCTGGTAGGCGCCCGCCGCGTCCCAGGCCTCGGCGATGATCTTGGTGTCGCGCAGCACCGGGTCCTCGGCGATGCCCTCCAGCACCGGGGGGTTCTCCAGCAGCCTGCCTTGGGCGTCGCGGCCCAGGACGGAGCCCAGGTCGAAGCGGAAGCCGTCCACGTGCATCTCCACGACCCAGTACTGCAGGCAGTCGCGGATCAGGCTGCGCACGATCGGGTGGTTGCAGTTCAGGGTGTTGCCGCAGCCGCTGTAGTTCTTGTAGAAGCGCTTGTCCTGCTCCAGCAGGTAGTAGATCGAGTTGTCCCAGCCGCGGAAGCAGAGGGTCGGCCCCAGATGGTCCCCTTCGGAGGTGTGGTTGAACACGATGTCCAGGATGATCTCGATCCCGGCCTTGTGCAGCTCGCGGACCATCTCCTTGAACTCCGTCACCTGCTCCCCGAGTGACCCGGCGGAGGAGTAGCGCCCCTTGGGGGCGAAGAAGCTCATCGTGCTGTAGCCCCAGTAGTTGGCCAGACGCTCCCCGGTGAGCGGGTTGGAGTGCGGGTTTTCCAGCTCGTCGAACTCCTGCACGGGCAGCAGCTCCAGGGCGGTCACCCCCAGGTCCTTCAGGTACGGGATCATCTCCGCCACTCCGCGGAAGCTCCCCGGGTGCCGCACCCCCCGGTCCCGGGAGCTGGGGTGCAGGGTGAGCCCCCGCACGTGAGTCTCGTAGATCACGCTGAAGCGCAAGGGACGGGCCAGGGGGCGGTCCCCCTGCCAGTCGAAGGCGTCGTTCACCACGATGCACTTGGGCATGCCGGCGGCGTCGGAGGCCGTGGCGAAGGAGAGGTCGCCGGCCGGCGAGGCGGGGTCATAGCCGCGGGCATCGGCCAGGTTCCAGGTGAAGCTGCCCGTGATGGCCTTGGCGTAGGGGTCCAGCAGCAGGCGGTTCGGGTTGTAGCGGTGGCCCGCCAGCGGGGCGTAGGGCCCGAAGGCCCGGTACAGGTAGCACTGCCCGGAGGCGAGACCCGGCACATGGATGTGCCAGATGTCCCCCGTGCGGTGCAGGCGCGGGTCCAGCACGAGCTCCACGGACGGGGAGGCGTCCTGCGGGCGGCGGAAAAGCAGCAGGTGGACCGAGGTGGCGTGCCGGCTGAACACCGCGAACTGCACGCCGCCGTCGCCTAGGGTGGCCCCCAGCGGGTGCGGCTTGCCCGGGCCCAGGGAAGGCGCGCTTTTCACCGCACGCCGGCCAGGACGTCCGCCGGCACCGACGGGGTGGGGCCCACCTGAGTGGCCACCCAGGCGCCGTAGTGGTTGGCCGCCTCCGCCGTGCGCGCGAGAGGCGTGCCTCGCAGCCAGTGATGGCAGATCCCCGCCGTGAAGGCGTCCCCCGCGCCGACCGTGTCGGCCACCTCCACCTTGACCCCCGGGCTGGCCACCACCCCTTGCTCGGTCACGAGCAGGCTGCCCTCGGGGCCCAGGGTCAGGCAGACCAGCCTCAGGCCGAAGGCCTGCCGCAGCGCGCGGCAGCCGTCGGCCATCCCCCCGCGGCCGCTATGCGGCGCTCCTTGCCCGCTATGCGGCGTTTCACCGCTCGGGAGCCCCAGGGCCTCCAGCACCACGGGTAGCTCGGAATCGTTCAACTTCACGATCGACGCCCGCTGCAGGGAGTCACGCAGGACCTCCGGGGTGTACCAGGACTGTCGCAGGTTCACGTCGAAAACCCTTAAGGCGCCGGGCCGGGTGCGCGCCAGGAAGGCGCGGATGGTCGCGCGCGAGGTCGGCCCGCGCTGCGCCAGGGACCCGTAGCAGACCGCGTCGGCCTTGGCAGCCAGCGCCGCCAGCGCCTCGTCCCACGATAGATAGTCCCAGGCCACCTCGGGGGTGATGGTGTAGGTCGGCAGCCCCCGGGGGTCCAACGCGACGTGCACGGTGCCCGTGGGGCGCAGCGGATCGACCTGGACGTGCTCCCCGGGCAGCCCCAGCTCGGCCAGCCTGGCCTGGATCTCCCCGCCGAGAGGGTCGGCGCCGACCCTGCTCACGGGTAGGCCATCATCCCCCAGGGCACGGGCATGGTAGGCGAAGTTGGCGGGCGCCCCGCCCAGCTTTTTTCCCTCCGGCAGCAGGTCCCAGAGCAGCTCGCCCAGCCCGACGATCAGAAAGCCCGCGCCCATGCAGCCCTCTACGGGCGATCGGCCAGGTACTTGTGGTAGGAGTATCTCTCCCTGGCGTCCCGCCGCGCCTGCTCCAGGAACAACTCGGCGCGCTCGGGGTTGGACTCCCGCAGGGCGCGGAAGCGGATCTCCCGGTACATGTACTCGGCGATGTCCTGCGTGGGCTCCTTGGAGTCCAGGGTCAGGGGGTTCTTGCCCTCCTTCTTGGCGAGCGGGTTGTAGCGGTACAGCAGCCAGGCCCCCGAGTCCACGGCCGCCTTCTGCTGTTTGATCCCGTTGCGCAGGTTCAGGCCCTGCTGGATGCAGTGGGAGTAGGCGATCACCAGCGCAGGCCCGGGGTAGCTCTCGGCCTCAGTCAAGGCCCGGATGGTCTGCAGGCGGTTGGCGCCCATGGCCACGCTGGCTACGTACACGCCGCCGTAGGTCATGGCCATCAGCCCCAGGTCCTTGCGGGCCAGGGGCTTGCCTGCCGCCGCGAACTTGGCGATGGCCCCCAGGGGCGTGGCCTTGGACATCTGCCCGCCGGTGTTGGAATACACCCCCGTGTCCAGCACCAGGATGTTCAGGTCCCGCCCGCAGGCCATCACGTGGTCCAGGCCGCCGTAGCCGATGTCGTAGGCCCAGCCGTCCCCGCCGAAGGCCCAGACGGATTTGCGAACCAGGTAGTCGGCCACGGACTGAAGCTGCCGGGCCTCCTCCGCCTGGGACTTGCCGAGCGCCTCCTGGAGACCGGCCACCCGTGCGCGCTGGGCCTCGATGCCCTCCTGCGAGCCCTGGTCGGCCTCCAGGAGATCCCTCACCAGGGCGGGGTCGACCAGCCCGGCCTCGCGCGCCGCGGTGACCAGCTCCCGGGCGAACTCGCTCATCTTGTCCGCGTTCAGGCGCATGCCGAAAGCGAACTCGGCGGCATCCTCGAACAGGGAGTTGGACCAGGCCGGCCCGCGGCCATCGGCGCGGTAGGTGTAGGGGGTGTTGGGCAGGTTGCCCCCGTAGATCGAGGAGCAGCCGGTGGCGTTGCCCACGACCAGGCGGTCGCCGAAAAGCTGGCTGGCCAGCTTGATGTAGGGGGTTTCGCCGCAGCCGGCGCAGGCCCCGGAGAACTCGAACAGGGGCTTCACCATCTGGGAGCCCTTGATGGTGTTGCGCTTGATGAGCTTCTCCTCCACCTCCGGCAGGCCCAGGAAGAACTTCCAGTTGGCCGACTCCGGGGCACGCAGGGGGGGCTGCGGGGCCAGGTTCACGGCCTTGCGGCCCGTCTTCTGGCCGTCCTTCTTTTCCTCCGCCGGGCAGATCTCCACGCACAGCCCGCAGCCGGTGCAGTCCTCGGGGGAGACCTGGAGGGTGAACTTCTTGCCTTCCAGCTCCTTGCCCCGGGCCTCACGGCTCTTGAAGGTCGGCGGGGCGCCGGCCAGGTGAGCCGGCTCGTAGGCCTTGATCCGGATGACGGCGTGCGGGCAGATCAGGGAGCACTCGCCGCACTGGATGCAGATCTCCGGCTCCCAAACCGGGATCTCCTCGGCAATGTTGCGCTTCTCGTACTGGGTGGTGCCGCTGGGCCAGGTGCCGTCGTCGGGCAGCTTGGAGACAGGCAGGCGATCGCCGCGCTCGGCGATGATCTCCCCGATGACTTCGCGCACGAACGCGGGGGCCTCCTTGGGCGCCGGCGGCGCCATGCGCAGCTCGCCCTTCACGGTTTTCGGGTAGTTCACCTGCTCGATGGCCTTCCGGGCGGCTTCCACCCCCTTCAGGTTCATCTCGATCACGTCCCGGCCCTTGCCCCCGTAGGTGTCCTCCACCGCCTGCTTGATCAGGTCCAGGGCCTTCTGCTCCGGGAGCACCCCGGAGATCAGGAAGAAGGCGGTCTGCATGATGGTGTTGATGCGCCACCCCAGGCCGGCTGCTTCCGCGATCTTCAGGGCGTCGATGACGTAGAACTTGAGCTTCTTGTCGATGATCTGCTTCTGCACCTCCACGGGCAGGTGCTCCCAGACCTCCGCCTTGCCGTACGGCGAGGCCAGCAGGAAGGTGCCGCCCTCCTCGGCGGCCCAGAGCATGTCGATCTTTTCCAGGAAGCTGAACTTGTGGCAGGCCACGAAGTTGGCCTTCTGCACCAGGTAGGTGCTCTTGATGGGCTTGGGGCCGAAGCGCAGGTGGCTCACGGTGCGCACGCCGGACTTCTTCGAGTCGTACACGAAGTAGCCCTGGGCGTAGTTGTCGGTGGCCTTGCCGATGATCTTGATCGAGTTCTTGTTGGCCCCCACCGTCCCGTCGGCCCCCAGTCCGAAGAACAGGGCCTGGTGCACCCCTTCCCCGGCCGGGGAGAAGTCGTTGTCCCAGTCCAGGCTGGTGTGGGTCAGGTCGTCCACGATGCCGATGGTGAAGTGGTTCTTGGGTTCCTTAGCTTTCAGGTTGTCCAGGACCGCCTTGGCCATGCCGGGGTTGAACTCCCGCGAACCCAGCCCGTAGCGGCCCCCAACGGTGAGCGGGTAGCTCTTGGGCCCCTGGCCCGCGGCCATGGCCTCGCCGATGGCCGTGCGCACGTCCTCGTACAGGGGCTCGCCCAGCGAGCCGGGCTCCTTGGTGCGGTCCAGCACCGCCACGGCCTTCACGGTGGCGGGCAGCGCCGCCAGGAAGTGCTCCACGCTGAAGGGGCGGAACAGGCGCACCTTGACCAGGCCGACTTTTTCGCCCCTGGCCACGAGGTGCGCCACCACCTCCTCCATGGCCTCCGCGCCCGAGCCCATCATGAACACGACCCGCTCGGCGTCGGGGGCGCCTACGTAGTCGAACAGGTGGTACTGGCGGCCGCTCAAAACGGCGAAGCGGTCGAAGGCTTTCTGGACGATCCCCGGGGTGGCCAGGTAGTAGCGGTTCACCGTCTCGCGCGCGGCGAAAAACACATCGGGGTTCTGGGAGGTGCCGCGGATGGCCGGGCGGTCGGAGGTGAGCGCCCGGGCCCGGTGGGCGCGGACCAGCTCGGGGTCGATCATGGCCCGCATGTCGTCGTAGGTGAGCTCTTCCACCTTCTGCACCTCGCTGGAGGTGCGGAAGCCGTCGAAGTAGTGCATGAAAGGCACCCGCGACTCCAGGGTCGCCGCCTGGGCGACCAGGGCCAGGTCCATCACCTCCTGCACCGACCCGGAGGCCAGCATGGCCCAGCCGGTGGTGCGGGCGGTCATCACGTCGGTGTGGTCGCCGAAGATCGACAGGGCGGCGCAGGCCACGGCGCGGGCGGAGATGTGGAAGACCGTCGGGGTGAGCTCGCCGGCGATCTTGAACATGTTCGGGATCATCAATAACAGGCCCTGGGAGGCCGTGAAGGTGGTGGTGAGCGCCCCCGTGGTCAGCGCTCCGTGCACCGCCCCGGCCGCGCCGGCCTCCGACTGCATCTCCACGACCAGGGGAATCGTGCCCCAAATGTTCTTCCGGCCCTCGGCGGAGTACTGGTCGGAGAGCTCCGCCATGAGGGAGGAGGGGGTGATCGGGTAGATCGCGATGACCTCGTTGGTGGCGTGGGCCACGTGGGCCGCGGCCGTATTTCCGTCGATCGTTACCATTTTACGTGCCATTGGTACGTCCTTCGTTGGTTTGGTTGTGGGAGTGTCGGGAGAGTATAAACCGACGCGCCAGGGATTGCAACCAGGGAACGCTGCCGGGGCCAGACAGAGAAGTTGCAGATAACGCTTGACTTGCCTGAGTAAGGAAGGTAGTGTTGCCTTTCTGGGCAATAATGCCCCAATGATTCGGGGGTAATTGTGGCAAATCTCCTCTGGATCCAGGCTGTTTGCTGCGGTGGAGAGACAGTCTCGCTACTGAACTCTGACCATCCCCATCTTGAAGCCGCCTTGAATACTCTCGGCGTAACTTTTCTAGGGCACAGCTATTTTCACGACCAGACTTTGGGAAAGGCCGAGCAGATCATCAATGAATGTGCCTCCGGCAAGAGGCACGTGGAGCTGCTCGTGGTAGAGGGCGCCGCGCACTTGAGCGTTCCACCCTCGGCGGCGTGGGCCTCCGGCAAGCCCCTTACGGAATGGATTCGGGCGATTGCCCGCTCCGCGGACTACACGGTCGCCATCGGCACCTGCGCGTCTTTTGGCGGGGTGATGGCCTGCGGCCGCAATCCCCTGGGCGCAACGGGGCTCCAGTTTCACCGCGGTCAAAAGGGAGGGCTGCTCGGCGCCGACTACAGGGCGCGCGCGGGGTTACCCGTAGTGAATGTGCCCGGCTGCCCGGCGCACCCGGACTGGATCATTGGAACGCTGTGGGCGTTGCGCGCCAATCGGCTCGGTGAAGCGGACCTCGATCGCTTCAATCGGCCCCGCGCCTTCTATGGCAAGCTCGCGCACCATGCCTGTCCTCGCAACGAGTACTACGAGTTCAAAGCCTCCGCGGCCGCTTACTCCCAACAGGGATGCCTGTTTGAAAACCTCGGTTGCAAGGGTACGCTGTGTGAGTCTGACTGCAACGAGAGGCTCTGGCTGGCTCGCACGGGCAGCTGCACGCGTGGCGGGTTTCCATGCCTGTCCTGCACCTCGCCAATGTTCCCGGACGGGTTCGTGCCTTTCTTCGAGACGGCGAAGATCGGCGGCATTCCCACGAGCCTGCCCCTGGACGTGCCCAAGGCGTGGTACGTGGGGATCAGCGGGCTTTCGAAGCTCGCCTGCCCCGAACGACTGCGACGCAACGCCGTCTCGTTCAAACCGGTATGGGCGGGCAAGAAGGAGCCACCTGCAGATGGTCACCAAGACGATCGCCTTTAGCCCGTTCACCCGCCTGGAGGGTGACCTGCTGATCAACGTGGATATCGAAGACGGCCATATCGTGCGCTCCCGCGCCTCGGGCACCCTCTTCCGAGGCTTCGAAGCAATGCTCAGGGGGCGCGACCCTTTGGACGCCATCGTCATCACCTGCCGGGTCTGCGGGCAATGCGGCCTCACCCATTCGGCTGCTTCTGCCGACGCCATCCGCTCTGTGCTCGGGGTGCAGATGCCGCGCAACGCGTACCTGGCCATTAACGTGATGCTGGCGATCGAGGCCATTATCAGCCATTTCACTCACTTCTATCTTTCCTTTGCACCCGATTTTGCGGAGCCGCCTTACGACGACCGGACGGCGCGAAGCTTCCTGCCCTTGGCTGGCAGCTCGTTTGCCCGTGCGCTTCGGGAGCGGGAGGCGATACTCGGCGTGCTGGGCCTGTTTGCCGGCAAGTGGCCCAACAGCCTGGCCATCCAGCCCGGTGGCACGACCAGGCCGGTGGATGCCAGCGAGATCCGCAGGGCGCACGGCCTGTTAAGCGAGTATATAAAGTTCATCGAGGAGCAGGTAATCGGGTGCGAGCTGGACGGGTGGCTGGCGTTACGGAGCGTTTCGAATCTGGAGCGCTGGCTGGGGGAAGGCTCGCACCTGGCGAGCGACCTGGGGATCTTCGTCACGCTGTGTCTCCAGCACGGGTTGAATATGATCGGGGCGTGGCCCGCCCGCTTCCTTTCCAGCGGCGGCTGGCGCAGTCCTACCGGTGAGACTTTGCTGAAGCCGGGCTTCCATGACGGCGAGGTGCGGGAGTTCGACCCTGCTGCGATCGTGGAGCACGTCAAGCACTCGTGGTACGACCCCCACGAGGGCGGCCTGCCTCCCTTCGACGGTGAGAGCGATCCGGCTCCGGAGCGCGCCGAAGCGTATAGCTGGGCCAAAGCGCCGCGCTACGAGGGCCAGCCGGCGGAAACGGGCCCTCTGGCCCGCCTGGTCAATGACCGTGATCCGCTTCTTGCCGACCTATTGAACAAACACGGGCCTTGCGCCTTTGTGCGCGAATTCGCCCGGCTTCACGAGGCCATACGTCTATTAAAACAGATCGGCATTTGGCTCAATGAATTGGATCCTGAAGAGCCGTTCTTCCAGGAGACGCCGCGAGTGATATCGGGGTCGGGCGTCGGGTTGGTAGAAGCGCCGCGCGGTATCCTGGGGCACTGGCTGCGGGTCGAAGAGGGGAAGATCCAGAACTATCAGATCATCACCCCGACCGGCTGGAATCTTTCCCCCAGGGATTCGGCCGATTGCCCTGGTCCTCTGGAAGCGGCGCTGGTCGGCGCTCCCGTTCCCGACCCCGACCATCCGGTGGCGATGTCCCATGTCCTCAAATCCTTCGATCCATGTCTGTTCTGCACGGTGCATTGAACGGGGAGCAACCCATGGCTGAGGCACCAGAGATTTCGGCTGCGCTGGCTGAAGAGGGTCCTTGGATCGAAATCATCCAGAAGATGGAATCGCTTTACGCCGACCTGGCGCGACTGCAAACCGACGCGGAGAGGAGGAACGAGGAGCTATCGCAGGCGAAGGCCTTCACCGACAACATCATCCGCAGTCTGGTTAACTCGCTGGTGGTTACCGATAGCGAATCCGTCATCACCATGGCCAACGACGCCTGCCATCAGTTGCTGGGCTACGCCAAAGAGGAGTTGCTGGGCAAGCCGCTGGCGATCCTCTTCGCGGAGGGGGCCGCCAACCCGCTGCGCCGCGGCTCCGAGTTCTGGAACCACTGCCGGACCAGGGGCAGCGCCACCGGGCTGGAGACCGCGCTGAAGACCAACCGGGGCGAGGAGATCCCCGTGAGCCTGAACGCTTCGCTGATACGCGACCGGACGGGTGACACCAGCGGCATCGTGCTCGTGGCGACGGACCTGCGCGAGATGAGGCGGCTGCTCCTGGAGGCGAGGGCGGCCGCCGCCGCCGAGCGCGAGCAGGCGGCCGAGCGGGCGAAAGCTTATCGTGAGCTGAAATCGCTCCAGGCGCGCCTCATCCAGTCCGAGAAAATGTCCTCGCTCGGCCGTATGGCCGCCAGCGTCGCCCACGAGATCAACAACCCGCTCGGGGGCATAGTAGTATTCAGTTGCCTCCTTCTGGAAAGGACCCCGGAAGATTTTCTCGGCCGCAAGAAACTGGAGACAATCGTTCGCGAGGCCAATCGTTGCCGTGACATCGTGCGCGGCTTGCTTGATTTCGCTCGCCCTGGGGAAGGCGCGGGCCACAAGGCCGATCTGAACGCGATTCTTAAGACCTCCCTTGACCTGCTGAAAAGCCAATCCTTTTTCCAGGGCATCGCGGTAGCTTTGGACCTCAGTACGACGCCAGTTGAGGTCCTCTGCAACGCGAGCCAGATCCAGCAGGCCTTCACCAACCTCCTGGTCAATGCCGCGGAAGCGATCAGCGGCCGCGGGCAGATCGCCATCAGAAGTTGGCGCGACGCTTGCTCCCAAATGGCGGCGGTTAGCTTCGCGGACACGGGGTGCGGCATCCCCCCCGAGAGCCTGGGGCAGATCTTTGAGCCCTTCTTCACCACCAAACAGGAAGGGCACGGCACGGGACTGGGCCTGGCCATCGTCTA
>Ga0315273_10000750_pt1 | contig 35112 bp, 44 predicted proteins | sample YL17G02_0_MG_FD_205753 | JGI IMG/M metagenome (GOLD analysis project Ga0315273, IMG submission 205753) | Sediment microbial communities from Yellowstone Lake, YNP, Wyoming, USA - YL17G02_0 | ecosystem: Environmental > Aquatic > Freshwater > Lake > Sediment | place: USA: Wyoming | collected...
TGGCTTGCTTGGTCACGCTTACGCGCATTGCAAAAGTTTCCTACCTGCTGCACCCCGTAGGGCTGGGAGTAGTGTCTCAGACTCCCTCTCAGGGCTTCCTCGCTAAAGGCCCTTACTGATCATAGGCTTGGTGGGCAGTTACCCCGCCAACTACCTAATCAGCCGCAGCCCCATCCTATCGCAAACTTTCAAAGATTAATCATTCCAGAAAAAATCTTCTATCCGTCCTTAGCCTCAGTTTCCCGAGGGTATTACGGGCTATAGGGCAGGTTAGCTACGTGTTAGTGAGCAGTTCGCCTTTAATTTCTTACGAAACAAACGACTTGCATGGCTTATTGCAAACCAAATAGCCGCAGCCGCCAGCAGGATAAACTGGATTTATAATCATGTGATTATATTTGTTACATGTTTATATTTTCTAAAAAAATATAATATTTACAAGAAATGTAACTTCACTCAATTCTCCAGAGATTAAAATCTCTAGCTCTTCAACTTAAAAAAGTTGAAGACTCCTATTAGCTTTACAGCTATTTTATGAATATTTATTGGTCTTGTTATTAGAAGTATAGTACAGAAAAAATTTCTGTTACTTTATTATAGAATTACCACTAATTGCCTACATACCTCATACCCTAATCTGATACGGAAAAATTTAATTCTCCGACGTTAAACATTAGGGCACTCATGACAGTTAACATTTTGACGTAAATTTTTTAACAGAAATTGCTTTATAAACCTTGCGGAGATTGACGAGGATTATTGCCTGATGTAATAGAACCAGATTTTGGCTACAAAAGCTATTTTATTGTTCTGGAAGTATCGGAGGCTTGTTATTATCTGTAGTTGTAGGGTTAACATTTGGGGTATCCTGAATGTTTGCTACACTAAGAACCCCTGTTTCCTTTTGACTTGAAGATTTGCCCTTTGATATATAATTGTAAGTCATGTACACTGCGCCTATAATTAATACTAAAACAATAATCCAAATTATTATTTTAATAATTCCTCCTTTTTTATTTATTGTTACCATTTTTATTTGTCTCCTAATGTGCAATCGTTAGCCACTTTTATGAAATATCCTCTGCCTAATCTTAATCTAGTTTCCTGTGGTTGTGAAAACTGATGTGGAGTAAATCCTGTATCATATGTCCAGATGCTAGTATGTGTATAAGGGGTAGCCAAAAACTGCCACGGCCCTTTTTCAAGAGTGCAATCTCCTAAAATATCCTTGAAACCTAAAAGAATAAAGTTGGAACCACCCTCAAATTCTTCTGTTTTGCCGTAGGCACTAATCGGAGCACCAATTGAATTCCAGCCCGCCTTTAGTTGCAAACCATTTGTTGTTACAGAATTATCTCCAGAAACGATAATTTTACAGTCCATATCGGCAATAACATTTGGCTTTGTTTGAATGTTGACAAATATTCCTTTTCCAGCAGGAATTCTAGCTCCTTCTCGCAAAGCTCCATAATTTTCGTAATCGTTTAGTTCATTATTCCATACCCACATTGTCCCCTCATTACAAGTGCTTTCCAAAACAGTTCCATATCCATCGCTATCTGCTAAATAGATAGAAAATAGGTTCCAACCTGTCCCAAACATTACACCTGAACCATCGATTACTCTCAAGTTGACAGAATCGTTTGTATAATTATTTAGATGGACATATGAGCCGAGGGATTTATCATAATCTTTTGCTATAAAAATACCATTATCTATTAGATTATCATTTTGGTCGTATAGAATAAACCTGGCCCCTCCAGTTTGGCGCTCTCCTTCTGGTACAATTTTATCGAGTTTTAGCGTGTAACCATTGCCTAGAACAATTGCTTCACCTACATTCATTGTAACATCTTTTCCATCCTTGTACGTTAAAACTTTGTTTATTTCTTCTGTTAATTCCGAAACTCCAACAACCGTCCCTGGAAGCGCTTCATCTATAGACTCAACAGTTAAACGAGCTTCTTCATATTCAGTTACCATTGGAGAGCCTGTAGCATATGTATTTCCTCCAATGTCTAATAACTCAGCCCTTATTTTTAGAGTCGTGTCGGTGCCATATTTTTTTCCGCCTTCAGCTTTTAATAAGGTATTAACATACGGCTGAGAGGGATAATATTTTCCATCTTGGTCGAGGATATTAAATGTAATTTGTCCCTCTTGATAGTTGGTAATCCCTAACACCTCTACCTTCCATCCATTATCTAATGTGATTACATCTCCTTTCTTAATAGTGTATGCGCCGTCCCCAGAAAAATTTGAAGCACTAACAAATACAATCAGTCCAATTAGAAGAATAACTGATAATGAAATAAGATTTGCTTTCATGGTTTTATTAATTGTTGGTTTTATTTAAACCTTGCTTATTGCGGGGGCTGCAAGTTATCCCAATCGTCCACATACTCTTGAATCATTGGCTTTTTGATGGCTATTTTTCTCTGCTCGGCGTACAATTTTGCGAGAAGGAAGAAGATAAATCCTAATGACTTTGCAGATTTGTTATTCCCCGGAAGAACTTGGGTTATATTCCTCGTGTAATTGTTGGTATCACAGATTGACATGACTGGAATTTTAATTCTCAAAGCGTCCATGAATGCATTTTTGTCAAGCCAGGCATCACAAATGAAAACAAGATTTGCTTCCTGGAAAGTTTCAAGATTTGTATTCGTTAAAATTCCTGCAGGATATTTCTTTGTGAAGAATCTCATTCCAAATGTTTCTGCGAATTTTGCTGCAGCCTTCCATCCGGCTTCTCTTTTGCAAACAACGATTATATCTTTAGGCTCGAATTTAGCAAGATATTCTGCAGCTTCTCTTATTTTTTCATCAAGAAGAGAGGTATTGAAAACTGCAAGTCCGTCTGCTCTTCTTCTATAAACATAGCTTCTCATATCTGGGGTGATTACTCTTGTTCCAAGATAGATTGATGATTTGAGATAATCTTCTATAGGAACAAGCATCTCTTTCTTTTCGACAATCTCTTCCTTTCCTTTTTTCTTTGTCTTTACTTCTTCCTTGCTGATTTCTTTTATTTCCTTAACACCTTTTTCAAGCTCTTTTGCTTTTTCAAGAAGTTTTGCTAGTTTTGCTTTCTTATCCTCTTTAGTTTCTACCGCTATCTCTTTCTCAACTTTCTTTTCTTCCTTTTCTTCAGTTTTTTTCTTTGCCATTTGTAATTTTTGTATAAAGAGCGCAGGGGTTCATGCTACTTCCTCACTTGAGGTTTTGCACCTGCAAACTATAAATCTTGTAGCGGTAAAGGGTTTTTAAACATTACTAGATTAATAAAAATATGATAGATTTGGCGATAGCAAAGGCAATTAATACACTTGGGGCAGGCGGAATTTTAGATTATTTCACCATGCTTGTGAGCGATTATATTTTTCTTATTTTGCTACTAGGGTTAATTGTTTCTTTAATCTGGCTTAGAGACAAAAAGAAAAGAAAAATTGTTGTAATTGCATTGTTTATCGCTCTTTTGTTTCACGTTTTAATTACCGGATTTGTAATGAAAGATTTTGTTGCCAACAATATCTACTTCAAAGAAAGACCCTATGTTGCTTATCCAAATGAGATAACACAATTGGGCGGGGCTGACACGGATACGGCTTTCCCATCAGGGCATGTTGCATTAACTGTTGGAATCTTAACTGTTTTAATATTTTATTATAGAAAATACTGGCCTTATGCATTAATTTTTGCATTGTTCATGGCTTTTGCACGAATTCATAATGGAATGCACTATCCTTCGGATGTTTTCTTCGGTGCTCTGTTCGGAATTGTTTACGGTTTAGCTGCTGTTTATATTTCTAGAAGATTTTTCAGAAAACTATCTAAGTGAGCTTTCTATCTCAATCATTCGTCTTAACTTGGCTTCTCGGAAAGCAGTTGAAATTCCGCATTTAATATAATCGGCTCCGAAGGCAAAAGCGTAATCTGCGAGAGAGGCGTCCATTGTTTCCCCGGACCTGTGTGAGAGGACTGTTTTTATGTTATTTGCCTTGCACAAATCAAAAATCTTTTTTAATTCCAAAAGAGAACCATTTTGATTTGGTTTTATTATCATTGCGTTTATTGAGTTATGTTTTATTGCTTCTTTCAATCGTGGAATTTGAGTTGCTGTCAAATCATCTCCGACAACAAGATGTTTTTTCTTTATTTGAGAAAATCCAATGAAATCTTCTTCTTGCAATGGGTCTTCAAGATAGTAAATATCGTAGCTATCAACAAGATTATTCATATAAATTATTTGGCTCTCTCGATTGAGCATTTTTGAGATGTAGATATATAAATCGTTTCTAAAGAACGATGAGGCTGCAACATCAAGACCGATTCTTAAATCTCCTTTGAATTTTGCTAAAATATCTAGGACTTCTTTATTATTCTTGGGAACTTGCCAGGCGCCTTCATCATTTTTGTCAGAGGCATTGAGAGCGGCTTCCAATTTTTCATAAACTTTTTTCATTGCTATGACATTTTCTTTGAATGTTGGTTCATTTGGAATTAAAAGAAATTCCTGGAAAACAGGATGAACTTTGAATTTTGAACTATGGAGCCCTCCGCCTATTGCATTACCAACTGGAATTGGAAAATTCCTTGCTTTAGGATTTACAATCTGCCAGAGCTGCTTGTTTTTTGATTTTGCAAGCGCTTTTAAAATTGCAGACTCTAAAGCAAACAAAACATTAGCACCAATCTGCCTTGCATTTCTGAATTTGTATTTCTTGCAGATAAAATTCTCGACTTTTTTCAAATCTTCAAACTTATTTATCTCGAAATCAAAATTGAGATGATTTATTTCTTCTATACTAAAATCTAAACTCGTATTGTAAGGTTTTGTTTCGTATTTTCCCTTTGATTTTCCACTTGGAGAGGAAGCTGCTACTCCATCTATAGTTATCTTAATAGTTTGTTCGCCTCTTGAATCAGGAATCTTCTCAGCCTTAATCTCTTTAATTAACATGAGAATTAGAAGAAAATGCTGTTTTTAAGAATAGTGTTTACTGCTCTTCTGCGGCAGGTTCGGATGATACTGGTTCATCTTGGAAATCTTCAATCTCATCGCCTTCTATAAGGCCAAGTTCTGCTGCACCTTCAACAAGCTCTTTCTCAACTTCTTGAGCTTTTGCAACAATTTCCTCGTCTGAAGCTGCTTCTTCTTTGACTGCAGTAAGCTTCGACTTTCTAAGTTTTGGAAGAGGCCTGTTTATTGCAATAGGCAAAACTCCTTCTTGAAGTTCTTTCTCTGCAATTCTTAAAGAGTCGTACTGCATTTCTTTCAGTTCATCTTCTGACAATTTAAGAAGGAGTGGAGCATCCATTGCTATTTGCAGGGCTCTAGCACCAACAATCCTTGCTGTTTCGTATTTTGTGAAAATTTGTTCCATGGAATATGAATTTTATAAAAACTTTTTAAGCTTTTCGTAAATCTCGTCAAATTTCTTTGGAATTGCATCCATCATTTTATCTATTTCAGCCTTTGTCAATGGTGTCTCTCCATTCTTTTGGCATGAATGTACCATGTAATCATCCTTCATCATTGAAACTCCAAATGTTATTCTTGTCTCGCATGCTTCTTCTTCCTCTCTAGTCGGATCAATAATTATTGAATCGCCCAATTTGTAAAATGAGATAGATATTGGCGTTATGTCTTTATGCAAAGGAAGTTTCTTTGTTGCCTTCTTCTCGTGGTCTATCTTGCCATCTTTGTCCAATTCTGGGAGTAATGCGTTTTTCAAAGCGATTAACGCTCCAAGGGTTGATGCATCTATTAAGTTTCCGTCATCATTTATTGGATAGATATCTATGAAAACTGTCCATACTTTTTCTCCTTCTTTTATAACTAATTTTTCCAAATCAATTATATGAGATTCTCTTATTGCTCTATCTACAAGTCTTGGAAGTTCAACTGCAGGGTATTTTGGAGGGCCCTGTTCAAATCTTGGAGATGCTAATGGAAGTAAATCTGCAGAAACTGTTAGGTTTCCTTTGTCAGGAGAATCTGGGTAAGGTTCGCCCATTCCTAACTTTACTCCAACTAGAACTTCTGTCTTTCCGATTTTTACTCTAGCACTTCCCTCTGCTTTATTTGAAATATCTAATTCTATAGAAATATCTCTGTGCTCAAGAAGTTTTCTTCCGTCAAATCTTTTATTCTCTGCGAACATCTTCTTTAATGTTTCAATAGTCAATCTTGAAGTTGTCATCGAGCTCATTTTTCTATACTCTCCTTTAATGTTTTTTTCTGGAACTCATAAACTTCTTTGCAGGAATCATTTGCCAATTCAAGAATTTTCTTAACAACTTCTGGCTGGATATTTCCATCCAATTGCAAAAGAGTGTATTCATCAGAGTTTGCAATTTTAGCAACCGCGAAGTCTGTTGCTCCTTCACCCTCTTCAAAGTCTTCTTCTTCTTTAGAAAGATCAACAATTAATTCCTTGTCCTGCTTTCCAACTGCGACTGAACAAATCAAATCCCTCATTGGTATTCCTGCATGAGCAAGAGCCATTGAAGCGGCGTTTATTCCTGCTGTTCTTGTTCCTGCATCTGCTTGAATTATATAAATCTGAACATCGATTACTGTGTTTGGGAATTCTGCAAGATCGATTGCTGGAAGCAAAGCCCACTCAGTTACTTTTGATATTTCTTGAGCTCTCCTATTTGGTCCCGGCTTCTTTCTGTCTGAAACAGAGAAACTTAGCAAATCGTAATTAACTCTTAAAATTCCAGTTGCTGGATTCTGCATGTGCTGTGGGTGCAATTGTCTTGGGCCGTAAACTGCAGCTATAGCAATTGTATCTCCGAAACTGAACATTGCTGAACCGTCTGCATTAGGAATCACTCCTACTTTTGCTGACATTTTTCTTAATTCATTATTTTTTCTTCCGTCTGGTCTTTTGTTTGCCATTTTGTTATTTTTCAACTCCTAATACTACTCCTGCAATTTTTTCAAGGAATGATACTGCCTTTTCCCTTTGATTAGGCTCACCTGTTATTTTAATTCCGTTTTGGATTGGTGGATAACTTACTCTTACCTTGCAACCTTCAATTGAGAAGATACCATAACCATCAATTGGAGAGAGCTTTAACTCATCAATTTGCCTTGTTGGTAACTTGCTTTCTAAAATATCATAAACCTTTCTGGTTCCCTTAATTATTTTGTATAAAACTGTATTATTCTTTGTCATTTTATTTATTCTTCTCAAACCAACCCTCCATTTTTTCGGTTAATCCTTCAACATGAACTTTTTCTGCTATTGCTTCAATTGCTTTCCTTGCTCTTATCTCCGCATCCAACTCACCTTTAATCCAAATCCATCCATTTTGGCCGACAGTTATATCACATCCAGTTTTTTCTTTGATTAGATTTATCATGCTTCCTTCTCTTCCTATGATTCTTGGAACTCTATTTGGGGTTATTCTGAATATAAAACCACCTTCAAGTTTTCCTAAACCTTTCCCCCTCATTGCCAAATCAATTCCTTTGGCCTTGACAGACCAAATCTTGGCAGCAACAACCTCTCCTATGTCTAAAAATTGGTCCATTTCACTCTTATTTATGAAATGGGGAGCTTCTTCTACAGGTAGGAAACCTGCTGATGCAGAGTCAATGTCAATAAGCCAGCCGTGGAAAGTTATATCTGAAACTCTACCAATAACAACATTATTCCTTCTTGGTATGAATGCCCCAGTTATTGCGATTACTTTTATCATCCTTCCTGCTTCTTCAGCAAGTCCGAATCTGGTTGAAACAACGTCGTTTCCTAGACGCCTTGAGCCTTCTCCAGGCAAGAAATCTTCTCCAGAAACTATAACCTCCCCAGGTACAACTATCTTCCTTTTTTTAGGAACATCTTCAGAAAATGTTTCTCCTTCGGCTTCATGTGCCTTCTCTGTAATTTTTTTCATATTTTCAAAATCAGACAAAAAGATAATCTTAATCTCTAAATGTCCATTGTTTTACAAATATTTTTGATTTTGGAGATTTAAAAAGCTTTCTGTTTAGGCAGTTTTAGAGCATAGCTGAGCGGGCTGAGAAAATTATAATAACCGTTCAAATAAACTCCTTTTTCATTATCAACATCTGAGAATAGGGCAGTTAGTCTTCTTATTTTAGTTCGCGCTTTTACAGGGTTAGCTATATACGCTGGGCCCATTATATATGCCTCTCTTCCATTGCAGGCTCTAGCTACCCTTTCAACTGTATCTAACATCTCTTCTCCCCCTATCTGAGCAATTACGTAAGGGTTCTTTAGATAGTCTGCTAGAGGAATAAAGCCCGTTTCGAATCCTGGCTCAACAAATCTTAAATGAGGGTCATTTATCAGATATAGTTCACTTAATTCTTTAAGACTTATTGGTTTTCCCTCGAGGTTATCATAAACAAAAACTCCGCCTGGACAAGGATAACTCTCTGTACAAGACAAGAAATGCTCTTGACTAAATCTTCTTTTTATCTCAACATAACCAGGATTATGATTCTTTTCTAGCCAGTTCCACAAATAGCACTGCGCCGGTTTTTTTTGTTTAAACTCCTTTAGTATTTGGATGCTGTTAGGATCGTCAGGATTTTGTAAGGCTAGATCGATATAATGAAAAAGTTGGGCAGTTGTTGCGATTGAGAATTTTTTAAGATCAATCAGACCCCATAATTGCGCATAACGTCCTGGTCCAATTACAGATGGAACTTCTACACTCCTTTCTAAAGTTGCAATGGCCACACTTTTTGCTACCAGTGTTGTTATTTAAAGAAGATTGTATAATAAAATAGCTATTAAGTTATTTCTTCTCAGGAAGTTCTTCGCTCTGAACGGCCCCGTGAGTTATCGAATTTAGCTTGTCATAGAAGTCCAATTGCATTCCTGCAGGGATATTTAGAACAACTTGCAAAGAACCATTGGCTAGCCAATCCTCGCTTTCTTTATAATCCTTTAAAATGCCATAGGCTTGCCCGGTATATTGCGCGGGAATAATCAGTTTTATCTTCTTTGTCTCGACTCTTATTGGGATTATTGTTTGCAGTTTTGCTATCAAGTCTGGAAGCTGCTGTTCAGGAGGTCTATTGTCGAAAGCATAGTGTGCTTCGTCTATCGCGCGCTTTATTCTCTCTTCAGTATATGGGCGCCCATTTTGATCTACGGCGTTTCTAAGAATTAAATCTATGACTCTCTTTATTTTTGCCTCTCTTTCTGATTCTCTAAACTCCTGCGTTTTTTGAATTTCTCCAGAAGTAACTATTTTTGTAGCTATTTGGAAGGCGTCTTTGGTTCCAAATGCATCCATTAAATCTGCCTCTTTTGCAACATTCCCTTTTTTCATGTCTAAGAAAATTCTAGGAAATTCCAAGGCTTTTGAAATGTCTCCCTTTCCGGCCTTTACTTTAAGAGCCTCATCCAAATCAACTTCTATTTCAAAATGCTTCCCTTTTACTTTTGTTCTTGCTACTACTTTGGGCATGTTTGGAAAAATAAAGCTGGGTTAATAAAGATTTTGTCATACAAAATCTTTAATCCTCGCTTAGCAAAGCTTCGGATAATAAAGATTATTATTAATTTTTATAGTAAAGCTTATATACAATGTGATAAACTTAACTATTGTTGAGGTAATTTAAAAGATGGACATACCAACTGAAATGCAACATCAAGCAATGGGTTATGACAGAGCCGCGACTATGTTCTCCCCAGATGGGCATCTTTTACAAGTTGAATATGCGGAGAAAACTGTCAGATTGGGAAGCTCAAGCATTGGATTGGTTTGTAAAGATGGGATAGTTATTGTAGCAGACAGGAGAGTAAGAGATAAATTGATAGCCCCAGAATCTGCAAACAAGATTTATGAGATTGATGAGCATATTGTTGCAACAGCAGCAGGAATTTTATCAGACGCAAGAATACTAATAGAACATGCGCAAGTTTTGGCACAACAGAACAGGATAACTTATAGTGCACCGATTGGGCCTATATCTATAATCAGAATGATTGCTGATAGAGAACAAATGTTTACGCAATATGGCGGGGCCAGGCCTTATGGTGTTGCAATACTTTTAGGGGGAGTAAGCAAAGAAAAGGCTTACCTTTACACCTCAGATGTTACTGGAAACTTCTTTGCCTATAAAGCAAATGCGATTGGAGAAAACGATGAAAAGATAAAAGAAATCTTGAGAAAAGATTTCAATGAAGATATGACAATAGAAGACGGAATAAAATTTGCATTGAAGATTTTTAAGGATATTTTAGAAAAGAATTTTGACTTACATAGATTTGATATAGGTTACGTTAAGTTAAAAGACGCAAAAATAGTAAGACTTCACGGCGATGACTTGAAGAAGTTTATAAAATAAATTTAAGGCAATTTAAACAGTTTTCTGAAGATCATTGAAGCAATTAGGGAAGTTACTAGATACCACCAGAACCAACTCCCGCCTATTGCAGTATCAATCAATGCAGACCTAACAATTGGAAAGAAGATTATGATTGGTATGAAAGTTATCAACATTGGTTTCATTGAGTGCTTGAATGACTCCCCCATGTGAGAAAACATTTCCTTTTGCAATTCCATAATTTTCTGAGGATTATCTTTGTGATTTTTCATTTCTTCTTGCAAAGCTTTTTGACGAACTTTTATCTCGCGCATCCTTTCCTTGTTAAGAACAAAATAATTAACTATTGAAATGAAAAGAGAAACTAAAATTGAAGCAAGAATTACAAAAGTTTTTGGAGAGGAGTGCGCAAATGATTGTATAAATTCAATAACCATATTTATATATTAAAATTAAGATATTTAAATTAGGCGATTAAGCGGTTCTGAGACTAGCAAATCTGAATTGCTCTCCATTAGTCACAAGATCTACAAGGTCCTCTTCAGTTCCACCTACAGAACCATTGTCTTCTATGTACTCCCCCTTGATTACGCGGTCTATTGCTCTGGCAGATTCGAGCTCTTCCTCCAAGCTATCTAAACTTTCAATATAACTATCTATATGTTCCTGATACCCCATTACCTGCAAGTATTCAATTGATAATTCTACGATCCTTGAGTCAATTTCCTTTCTGCGTAATTTTTTTGATAGGCTACTCAACCCAGTAGTTATTTCTTCTTTTGTTAATTTGTATCCTTGCTTGTAATTCATGCTTAGCGGAACTCTATCTACAACATGATTGTTTGTATTTGTCTTTTTCATGTGACAACTAATTTTTGAGGCTATTTAAATTTTTTCAGGGTTTTACTTTTTATCCCTTATTCTACAACTTTCTTAAGAATTGGATGCATGTCTACAGCGTGCTGCTGTGCAATATTCTGATATAATTGATACATAATCATAACTCCTAGAAGGATTGCAGTTCCTGAAGTTAGAGCGCCTAGCGAGTCTGTCAGAGCAGCCAGGGCACCGATTGCTAAGCCGCCCATAACTGTTAGGGGCATAATGTACCTTGATAGAATTGCTTCCAAAACTCTTTCATCCTTTCTAAAGCCTGGAATTTGCAAGCCTGAAGAAATTATTTTTTTAGCCTGCGCCTGCGCATCCATTCCGGATGTTTTTACCCAGAAGATTGCAAAAACCACTGAGATTCCCATGAAGAAAATAAGGTGGGATACACCTTGGAATATCTGGATTGTCTGAAGATTTCCCCTTATTATTGATTCTACAATATTTGAGTTGCCAAGCCAGAAGGCTAATCCGGAAACTGCTTGCCCTTGGGAGAAAGTTCCAAGGATAGTCCCATGCCCAACAGCCCCCTCTACGAGACTGCCAAAAAGCTGGATATTTGCTACAAGAGCAGCAGTCAAAATGACTGGGATATTTGAAGTGTAAAAGAAAGCGAGAGGCCATTTCATGCTGTATCCCCTCAATCTATCATAAGAAAGAGGAACTTCTACTTTCAAACTCTGAGCCCAGATTACTGCTGCAAAAACAAGCGCGGTAACAAGGATAGTTACTATCGCAAGAAGGGCTTCTTTTGGGGCACCATTGATTACAGACTGCAGGATTACCAGAACGTTTCCTGCACATGGAGTTCCTGAAAAGTCTGAAAGACAATTCGCCCCATTTACACCCACGAATTGGAATAACCCGTTGAAGATTCTCCAAGCGACACCCGCTACGATAAATATAGAAACTCCAGAACCAAATCCCCATTTTGAGGTTACTTCATCCATGAACATTATTGCTAACCCGCCAAGAATTAATTGGAAAATAACAATTCCTGCAAAGCCAGGCTGAGCTTGGAGTCCTCCCATTAAAACATAGACTAACGACTCAAATAATATAAAAGCAATAACTCCTATCTTTTGAATTCCCTGGAAAAATTTCTTTCCTTCAGAAGTTGAAGTGTCTATTTTAAAGATTCCGGAGCCTACAAGCAATTGAAGGATAATGGATGCCATGACGATGGGGCCGATACCAAGCGAGATTATACTTCCAAAGTCTGTTCCAAGAATAATAGCAAGATACTCAAACCTTTCAAGCGAGTTTTGGGCCAACCCAAAAAGAGGAATGTTGGCAAGAATGAAAAAACCTGCAAGAACTATCAAAGTCCATTTAAGCTTTGCATTGAACCCGAGTTTCTTTTCTTCAGGATGCTTTACTTCAGGCAGATTGTAAAGTATGCTTTTTATGTCCATTATATTATCATCTAAAATCAGTTTTTAAAGATTTACTATCTTTTATTTCCCTTCTTTGTTTCTTCTTCTTTCTCAACAGGTTTTTCTTCAACTTTTTCTTCTTTTTCTTCCTTTGGAAATTCTAATTCTATTGAGCCGCCTGCTTCTTTTATCTGCTCAATCGCAGAGTTGGATGCAGCTGATGCTTTTACAGAGATCTTAGCATTTGCTCCTGTGCCTGCAAGAAGCTTGTATCCCTTAAGATTAAATTCAAATCCAGATTTTGTCTGTTTTGCAATTCCTTGTTTTATCAGTGAATCAAATCGGTTTATTAAATCATTAATGTTGATTACTTTTAATTTTGGAGCAACTCTTCCCCTTCTTAGAGTTTTATCTCCCCCGAAATATTCCATTCCAAATTGATTGATAATCCAAGATTTTCTTTGGTTTTCCGAACCGGACATTCCTACTCCCCCTCTGTTGCCTGACCCTCTTGTTCTCTTTCTATGCCCTCTCTTGTGGGTTTGTGAGCCTCTATACCTTGTGCTTTTCTTTCTTTTTGTGAATCTCATAACATTCTCCTAACTAATTCATTTATTTTATCTCCATTATCTCCAAGAACTCCTTTTGGATAGTGTGATTTGGAATCTATGCCTTTTCTTGGAGGGTGGAGTCTGAAAAATGGTTTTATCCCAGCTTTTTCTATTCCATCTTTTTCTATTATTTCTGCAATTTTCTTTGAATCAATTTTCTTTATTTTGTTATCGAGGGATTTTCCTCTTTTAGATATCAATTCTTCCATCGTTTTTGGATCAACCTTCCCAAAAGCAACAAAATTTCTAACAGCTTGGAGAAGGGGTTGAGAGTCTTTTGTTTCTTTCAAAAGAACTGCCGAATATTTCTTTCTTAGTCTCATTCTGAACAAAGTTTCCTCAAAATCTTTTCTCATTTCGACGTGCCCTGAAATTCTTATCACTAGTATCATAGTTTCATCCTGTCTATTTTCTTTAGAGCATCTATGCATGCATTTGCAAAATTAAAGACTGTTCTTGTTTGTCCCTTTGTCATGCTATAAACGTCTTCAATTCCTGCCAAGCGCAGAATTTTCTTGCATTCAGCACCAATAACAAGACCAGTACCCCGAGGGGCGGGAATAAGTTTCAAGACTACTGAGCCGCATTTTCCTTCAACGACGAATGGAACGGTGTGAGGTTTTGCTCCTGGCTCTTCCTTTGTTTCAAATCCTCTTGTTACTTTCATTATATTCAGCCTTGCATTTCTTTGCGCTTTTGCCCTTGAAGGTAAAGTTTCCTTTGCTTTTCCTAAACCAATGCCAACATGTCCATTTTTGTCTCCTACAACAGCCATGCATGAGAATGAGGTAACATTGCTTTCCATAGTCTTCTTTTGAGTCTGTCTCCAAGCTCTTCTCTTTCCTCCACCAAACTTTCCTTTTGCTTGTCCTATCAAAAGAAGGTCTTGCTCCAAATGAAGAAGAGTATCAACTATTTCTGGTTCGACTATTTTTTTGTGTTCCAAAAGAATCTTGTCAATATCTTTTAATTTTCCTGTTTTGACAAGTCTTCCTAAATCCGTTTTTGGAACCCAAGAAGCGATGGCTTGCTTTTGTCTCTCTTGTTCCATTTCTTCTCTGGTACGCCTTATGTAAATAGGCAACTCTTCTTTCTTTTCCTCTGCGACGATGGCTTTCTCTATCTTCTGCATTTCTTCTGGTGTTGCCTCAATGAGGTCCTTTGGTTTGTTTACAAGTAATTTTTCTGCCATTTATGATTTTCCTCCGACTATTTTGTCGAATATCTTTGAAATCTTCTCACTTTTAATGCTTTCTATAGGAGGAAGAACCTTTTCATTATGAGGAACCTTGAGTCCTGCATCAATTGCACCTTTAAGAGCAGCATAAATTCTAGAATTCTTAATATTAATATTCATACCTGCGTCTAGTATTGCTTCATTTATTCCAAGTTTGATGGCTTGTTTTCCAACTAAAAATCCAGTTAAGTACGCTGCTCCCAAGCTCTTCAAGCTTCCAGAAAATTCTGAGGGCAACCCTTCGGAAAGCAAAACTTTTGATGTATTTCCTACAAGAACTTTATCTTGTGCAATTTCGCTCTTGACTATCTGAACTATAATATGGCGATTTGTTTTTCTGATTACGATTCTTGGCTTTTCTGATTTGAGCAAAGCTAACCTTGCTTTGTAGTCTGTTTTTGCTTCTAATCTTCTTCGTCTTGGCGTTTTCATATTTTGACTCCCATTAATCTTATTCTTTCCTTAAAGTGCGCCTTATCCTTAAACGCGCTTGCTCTTATCTCGTTTCTTAGTTTGAAGAATTGCTCTTTCGTAATTTTCTCGCTCTTTCTAAGTTCTGCAACATAAGCTCTCAATTTTCTCGTGGTTATAACATATACTCCTTTCTTATTTATAGCAGGTTGTCTTATACTCCCGGCCCTTCTTCTTGTGACTCTTTTCTCCACTTTTCTCCTTCCTTTTATTTCGGCAATTGAAATGGCCCCGCTTGAGAATAAATCCTTGATATCTTGCCTTGTCATTGCTTCTTTTACCTCAGATAATCTTGATTTGTTGAAAATTATTCTTCCCCTTCCGACTCCCAGAACATTTGCAGCAAATTTCTTTTTATTTTCTAGTTTCATTTTATTTCTTTCCTCCAAGGTTTAATATTTTTATCTTTAGTTCATCTGCTTTTTTGATTATCTCCAACTTTTTCCTTGCTCCAACTCTCGCGATTATTACTGCATCGTTTTTAGTTAGTGCAATAAGCTCATTTAGATTGTGAACCAGTCTTGGAATTAGGCCTTTAACTTTTCCAGCCTCGTCTCTTGATGTTTTGAAACCTACTTTTGGAACTGGAGAATATCCTGCCCTTCCCAATCTCAATTTGTTAGATTTTCCTCTAGGTCTCCTCCATTTTTGAAGTTTTCTTCTGTTCTTTCCAATTCTGGAAAATCTGTTTGTGTCAACTCTTAAAAATTTGTGTCTTTTGTGTTTCATTATTTAGCTCCTGCAGGACGTTCAGTCAAGAAAATTCCATCTTGGAATATTCTCCTATCCCTATTCCTTATCTTTGTTGCTCTCTCAAGATTAGCAGCAGTCTGCCCCGCCGAATCCTTATCACGAGAACTAACTGTTATTTTTTGTCCTTTGACTTCAACCTTTACTCCTGGGAGAATTTTAGCGAATCTTGAAGTTTTTTCACCGAGAAAGTTGGTTATTGCTACTTTGTCACCTTCAACTTTAATCGTGACTGGAAAATGAACATTGCAAGATTCTAATCTGTAAATATATTCGCTTTGTAATCCAGTAAATACATTTTTTAGATGAGCGATATAAGATTTTATCGTCTTGAAATCATTTTTATTTCCCTTTTCACATTCTAAGGTTATTTTATTATCTTTCGAGGAAACTTTTAAGCCCGGCACATCTATTTTTTTTGACAACTCTGCTCCATCCTTCTTGAATTTCAAAGTTTTATCAGAAATTTCACAGGAGATTCCAGAAGGAATTTCTAATTGTTCTGTAATTTTTTGTTTCATTTTAATAGAAATAAGCAATTAGGCTTCCTCCGATATTTTTTTCTTGAGCAGTATTGTGAGTCATTAAGCCTTGAGAAGTTGAGATTATGATGACCCCCATTTCCTTTGCTGGAAGATATCTTTTGATATATTTTTCTATCTCGTCAACTTGAACAACAAATCTTGGTTTTATTACCTTGCAAAAATTGAGCTTGCCTATCTCGATATTGAGCACATTGTTCTCAACTCGGTAGTTTTTAACATAGTCTTTTAGTTTGGCTATTGCCAAAACAGAAAGCAAAAGCTTTGAATGCCTGTTTATTGAAAGTGTTGTTTTGCCAGCCTTGGCTGCGTTAAGCATCTTATTCAGTGCGTCTGCGATTATATCTTGTGACATTTTAATTGTATTTCTTGAAGCCAATTTCTACCGCTATCTCACGGAAGCATTGTCTGCATAAATTTAGATTATATTGACTTAGGTGGGCCCCAAACCTGCCGCAGCGCTCGCATTTCTTTTTTGCTATGCCAGATTTTCTGTCTTTAGGTTTGCAATGCCTGATGAATTTTTGCAATATCACGGGCTTATTCTTAAGTTGTTTTGTTATTTTACTCCAATCGCTTGCGGTCATTTTATTTAAACTTCGTTTTGAAGGCCTCCTTCATGTAGTTGATTATTTCTTCTTTTGATACGTGCTGTCTCTTTGGAATTTCTCCCCTTTTTATTTTCTTTAATTTTACTCTTCCGCCCGCTCTTGCAAAAACAACAGTTGTATTAAATCCTCGAATACCGATGTCCCTTTGATATTCTATTCCTGGGATTTCAATGTACTCCTTTACCCCAAATGAAAAATGATTATCAGATACTTGTTTATTCTTTAGCTCGTTGGCGATTGCGCTTAGAAGCCTCTTCAAAAGTTCCAACGCGTCCTTTCCTCTTACAGTAACTCTTGTGCCAACTTCAAGTCCTGGACGAACATCAAATTCAGGTATTCTCTTAGAGGAAGTTAAAATTTGTGCTTTTTTTCCGCTTATCATCTCCAAAAGTTTTTTTGCTTTTTTTAAGTCTTCTCCTGTGGCACCTGCACTAAGAATAACTTTTTCCAGCTTTATTTTTCTCATGAGATTTTTAGCGTTCATAATACGATTAAGTTCTTCAAATCTAATGTTGAAGAACTCTCCTTGAATTTGATTAACAATTTATTATCATTGGCATCTGAAATTTTTCCGTACTGCCCCTCATATCTCCCGGAAATTGCAAAAACTTCCTTTCCTTTTTCAGGAGAGACATGACTTTTTATCTTATTGGACAAATCAAGATAGACAGAATCGCCAGTCTTTATTTTTTTATCACCAAAAACATTTGTTCCATCGTGAAGATTAATCTGAACTTTGTTTCCTGGAAGAATTTTCTTTCCGATGACCTTGCACAATCTTTCCTTTGAATCTTTTGTTTCCTCCAAGAAGAATTTTCTTGTTGTAGACAACTTGAGAACATAAGTTTTGCCTGCTTCAAAAATATTAAACAATTTTATGCTATCATTATGGTCGCTAACTTCGCGGCCGTTTATCTTTAGCATTTTTTGATTTATCATTTTTTTAACTTCCTTTTTTGTTTTTGCTAGCTTTAGAATATCTCTCATTGCAATAACAACCGGAACAGAATTTTCCAAATCAGAAGAAGCTCTTGCTACATATTTTGTTCCTTTCCTTTCTATCGGCAATCTTGTTGATGCCTGCTGTCTTGTTTGGTGCATTTATTTTTTCTCCTGAACTTTTGTTTGGGGTTGCTTTCTGTTTAATACCGCGACTCTCTGTTTGTCATCGAGATTTAGAACCTGAATCTGGAGAATACTTGGATGGAAGAATACGTTTACTTTTGAACCGTCTTTTTTCGTTCTTTGTATTCCTTCAAGCGTAACTCGAGTTTTTTTCAAGTCTACAGAAGTTAATTTGGCCTTTTTCTTTTTGAAGGCGCCTCGCATGATAAGCACTTCATCCCCTTTCCTGAGGGGAAGATTCCTCTTAGCATACTTTTTCCTTAAATCTTTTGACAAATTAGCGCTTAAAAACTTATGCCTCACGTGAAGTGGTGCATTTGCTATGAATTTTCTCTGCTTTCTTGGTTGTGTACTAGAAATCCAATGAGTTGAAAATTTTTGTTTCATCCTATCCTCCTGTTAAAAAACGGGGTGTTATGCTGTTCATATTGTCTATTTCGAGCATCTTGTCCGGGCAGATGATTAGTGTGATAATTATGATGTAAATAATTTGACATGTTATTATTTGGTCTTCCAAATGAAGATGCAATTCTCTGTACAGCAGAAACAATTTTTTTCAATCCTGATTTAGAATGTCTGTTCATAATACAAATTGTGCTATTTTAGCAACTTGCCCCCATCTTTCCTGAACTTCTCTTGCGACTGGACCCTTGACTTGAGTTCCTTTTGGATTTCCTTTATCATCTTTAAGCAAAGCGACTGCATTATCTTCAAAACAAACTCTTTCTCCTGTGTTTCTTCTGTATGGTTTTTTCTGTCTTATTACGACTGCATCAAAAAGTTGTCCTTTCATTTCTGGTTTTCCCAATCTAACAGAAACTTTAACCCAATCAGAAATCTTTGCGTATTGATGTCTTCCTCTTTTTGTCTTACCATGAACTACCCCAGTTATTCTTACTATTCTTGCTCCACTATTATCCGAGGCTATAACTTTGCTTCCAATCTGCAAACCTCTTGTCGCTCGTGCTGTTATTGCTTTCATTTCTTTGCCTCCTTCTTCTCGACTTTGCCGAGAACTATGAAATGAATTATCTTGCTTAATGGGCGGGTTTCCCTTAATCTTATGTAATCGCCTACGTTGATATCATTTGCAATGCTGTCTGGAAGTCTTGCATGCAATCTTGTCTTCTTTTTGTAAAATCTCTCATATTTTTTGACAAAAACCGTTCTCTCAAATTCTACAACAACTCTTTTAGGAAACTTTTTAGTTACAAATCCTTCAAAGGTTCTTCCTCTTACAGATATTGGAATCTTTGAAGTTCCAACTAGACTTTTCTCGGCGCTTTTTTGCGCATTCTCGCTTTTAGCTTTTGCTTGTTCTTTTGCTTTTGTCATTTTATGAAGTTTTAATCGCTGATGGATTCTTCAGGAAAGCCCATTTTTACAAGGAGGGCCCTTACCTGCTTACGGTGATTTCCCTGCAGTTCTATTACGCCGTCCTTAACGGTTCCGCCGCAGGCAAGCACTTCCTTAAGGTGCTTCGCCGTTCCCTTTATGTCAAAGTTCTTGTCGAACCCGCTCACAAGGGTGGTGATCTTGCCGTATCTTCTTGCTACGGTCGAGATCTTTATCTTCTGTTCTCCCTTAGCGATCTCTTCAAACACAGAGGCTTCTGTTGGAAGGCCAAATGATGTGTTTTCGTCTATGTTCATATTTATTTCTTATTCAACTCCTCCTTGCTGGATTTGTTGAGTGTCATAAGGCGTGAAATTGCCCTTTTAATCTCTTTGGTTTTTGCGTTGGTTTTATTAGCAGTGACGCCTGCTTTTACAAGTTCAAACCTTAATTCTTTCATTTTATCTTCTCTGTCTTTCTGGGGCATCTTTACAATATCTTTGAATCTTAATAGAGCCATTATTTCTTTTCCTCCTCGGATTTTTCGGCCTTTTCCTTTTTCTTAGTAGATTTCTTTTTGGTTGTGGATTTTGCTGATTTTTTCTTCTTTGTCTCTTTTTCCTCTGTCTTTTCTTCTGGTTTTTCTGCAGCAAAAGCCCTTAGCTTTGCCCTTAGCGCATCATCAATGATTATCCTGTCATGAATATGTGCTCCTGGAGGAAGAATGCTAACTTTTATTCCAACAACCCCCGGGATTGTTATTGCTTGTGACATTGCTCTGTCAACAACTTTTGCGGGATCTCCAGTTTTCTTCAAATAACCCTGGGCAAATCTCCAAGATTTTGCTCTTTCCGATGGCAACTTGCCGGATAAAACAAGTTCAACTCCCATTGCTCCTGCATTCATTATTTGTGTGATCATTTTATATGCAATTACTTTGAACTTCAAGGCACCTTGTCTTTCTAAAAGAATGGCAATCTCATCAGCTACAAGCTGTGCATCGAGATTTGGATCCATTATTTCTTTTATTTCTATATGAGGGTTATCTAAATGGAATCTTTTCTTTAGTACCTTCGTTAATTCATCTATTTTTTCACCCTTTCTTCCGATTACCAAGCCAGGCTTGCTTGTTGCGATAATTATTTTTTCTCCAACTGGAGTAAATTCTATTGTTACATTGCTAATTCTTCCTTTACCCAAAGAATTTTTAATATATTCTCTGACTCCGAGTTCTTCTTTCTTGAATGTTACGAATTTTTTCTCTTCCATGTTATTTCGCGACCTCCTTTGCTTTTAAAACTACATTTGCCCTCTTGAATCTTCCACCGCCTTTCTTTGAGGGTCTTGAAGCGTAGCATGCAGATGCAAAATAAATTCTGGTTTTGTCCAATTCCATTTGATTAGCCAGAACATTTCCTTTAAGTGTCTTTAACATCGGGATGAAAAGTTTTGAAACGTTAATAGGATATCTTCCGGACATTATTTTTCCTTTTCTGTGAGGTATCTCTCCTTTGAAAGGAACAATTTTCTTATATAAGATAACATCTTCTAAATCCTTTATTGCATCGTCAATTGATTTATGCTTTATGAATCTGCAGATATACATGCATTGCTTCATTGAAGCGTGAAGATTTGTTCCTTTTGCGATTGTCTCTTCTTTTTTGACAACTTTTACTTCTTTTTTCCCTTCCTTTTTTGGCTCTTGCTTTACTTCAACTTTATGTTCTACTTTTTTCTCTTCCATTTTCTTGATTTCATTTGATTCTGTTTTAGTTTTTGATTCGTCCGCCATTTTATGTCTTTTGCACTCCTGCAGAGCTCTTTGTTGCACCTATGCCTGGTGCGCCGTGCTGCACTTTTTGTCGGGTAAGAGAGAATTCACCTAATCTATGCCCAATCATGTTGTGAGAGATATTGATATCGTTGAATTTTTGTCCATTATATATCCCGATAGTCATTCCGACTAATTTTGGAACAATAACTACATCTCTCAAGTGCGTCCTAATTTTCTTTTTCTTTACAAGTTTTGCTTCACATCTCTTTATGAAATTTTCTATTACTTGGAAATTCCTTAAAATTGACCTTCTGCTTCTGGAGGTGAGATATTTTGCAACTTCTCTAACCTCGAGAGTTTTTAGAAAATCAAGGGACTTGCCCCTATAGAAAAGTTCCTTTGATTTTACGATTATATCTTCTGACATTACTTGCTCCTCCCTGTTCTGCTTGGTCTAATATGCCCGACTCTTGCTCCAGCAGGCGCATTTCTCTTTGCAATCTTGGATTTGATTCTCTTCCCTCTGCCAGAACCAAATGGATGGTCGATTGCGTTCATCTTTACTGCCGAAGTTCTTGGCCAAAGCTTGTTTCTTGCTTTCATCTTGTAGAACATTCTACCGGCTTTTACAAATGGTTTAAAGACTCTTCCGGCACCAGCAATTGTGCCTATCGTTGCTCTGCAATCTCCACTGAATATGACTTCATTCTTGTTTGGCATCATAACTGCAATCTTATTGTTCTCTAATTTCTTCAAGACAGTGGCATTAAGTCCGCCTGCCCTTATGATTTTCCCTCCATCGCCAGGATTTGCCTCGATGCAGAAGATGCTGCTTCCTGCTGGGATATCCTTAAGCATCAAAATATTTCCATCTTTAGCTTCAGTACCCCCTACTTTTGTTTTCTGCCCGACTTGTGCATTGTTAAATGCTGGAATGTAAAATATTTCTTTCTGAACTTTCAATTTTGCAAGGGGCGCAGAATGTGCCGCAGAGTGAAGTATATCTAAGATTTCAGCCTCACCCTCTACTGCAGGGTATTTTATTTTGTAAATGAAAGCTTTTTTTCTAGCTTGATAGGTTAAGCTTCCGTGCCCTCTTGCTTGTGATATAATTGACTTACCCATTTTAGATCATCCCCAACTTGGTGGCAACATCAATTGCTGGATTTGCCTTATTTAATTTAACAAAAGCCAGTTTCTTGTTTAACCTTACAAGTGTTCTGACGCTTGTTACTTTTACCGAGAATAAAGATTCGATTTCTTTCTTTATTTCGGTTTTTGTTGCTCTTCTTTCAGTTTCAAACAAAAGAGTATTATCTAGATCTATCATCTTCACTGCTTTTTCTGAAGTTATAGGGCGCAGCATCATTCTACAAACCTCCAGCGGGTTTCTAGGAGTTCCAGCAACCATCTACTTATCATTTGTTTACTCCTAGCTCACTAAGAGCTTTTTGAGTGTAAACTGTCAATCTTCCAAGAGGATATAAATCTTCAATCTTCAAATTGTTTGATTTTCTAACGTCAATGCCTTTTATTTTTATATTTTCATCTTTTGAACAAACCAAAAGAAGTCCGGCATTTGATTTGTATTTTCTTCCTCTTGTCTTTCCTTTGCCTGCTCGAGTTACTTTATTTTTCAAAACAAGATAAAACAAATCGCCAAATATTTTTTGCAATGATTCAAATGCTTCCTTTGATTTATTGGGCAAAGATTCTATGACAACCGGAGCAGATTTTATGTCTTTTAGAGAAGAATATCTTTTTATAACATAATCCTTGTTTGCTGTTGAAGCAATTGCTGAAGCCATTGCAATTTTTGCTTCATTCTTATTTATTTTTCTTGGAGAATAGATTCCTCTTGGGGGATGAGCTCTTCTACCCCCTCTAGTTGAAGAAACTTCTGCACCAATCCAATAAAATTGAGTTCCTCTTCTCCACATTCTCTTTCTTGGAACTCTTGAAATACCTTTTCCGTAAGCTCCTTTCCATTTGTGTCTTCTGTGGCTTATCGTTCCCGCAGCAACGTGTCTCTTTCCTGCTTCCTCATATGGGGAATAAGGCTGGTATTCTTTTTCTACTTCGAAGAATTTAATGGTAATATCTTCTCTGATTGGAGAATTGAAAATTTCTGGAAGTTCGATTTCAGATTTTTTCTCTCCTTTTGGTGTAAATAATTGTGCTTTCATAGGTTCAACTCCATTAATTCATATTTCTTCTTGGCCATCCTTTTTGTAGGTCTAAATGAAGGTGTTAAAAGAATTTGTCTTTTTTGAGGGCCTTGAACTGAACCTTTCAAAACAAGATATGAAGATTTTATGTTTCCATAATGTGTGAATCCGGATTTTGGATTAATATTCTTCTCGGCAATAGTTCCAGAGCCTATAACTTTGTTATTATAAATTACTCTCGTAAACATACCGAGCTGCCCTGCTTGAGCAGTTCTAAATGATGTATGGGCAGGATGCCAGGGACCTAAGGAACCTGGGCGTCTTACTCCTTTTTCGCTCTTGTGGAATTTCAAACCAATGCCCATTCTTTTTACAGGACCGACAAGTCCTTTGCCTTTTGTCAAACCTCTTAAATCTAAAAGAGAATATTTTAAGAAATCTTTAATTAAAATTTCTTTTCCTACCAAAGATTTTGCAAATGCAAGCTTGTCTTTCGCTTCAATTGCAAGCTCGATTATATCGGGTGTTTTCTTTATTGAAGTTTGGTTTGGGAGAGAATAAGCAATCAATCTTATATCATCAAACTCTTTTGGTGCTTCTTGTTCAAGATTTTTTGGCTGTTTTGGCGCAAGAATAATTTTTTTAAGCTCCTTGTCCGCAGAAACGACAACATCCTTTAGAACTTTGTTGTTTTTGTAAAATCTAACTGAATATATCTTCATATTTGGGGTTTCTAGAATTGTAATTGGGATGTAAATTTTCTTTCCTTGGGTCATTGACTTGTCTGTTGAGTCTTTTACAAGAGCAGTTCCCATTCCGGCCTTGTAGGCTATAAATCCGAGAAGAGAATCTGTTTTTCCATCGCCTTTTACCATACGCCAGTTTACACTAGGTAATGCCCTTTCTGCCCTCTTACGAGGCCAGAATTGAAGGCTTCCAAATCTCGGTCTTGTTCCGCCTGCCATTTTGTGTTTTTGTTTTGATTATTTATATTTACAAATAAGTATTACATTTTTGAATAATACCTATAAAATAAGGTCAACTTCGCCTTTATCCTTCCCACCACGAAAGGATTCTCTCAATCAGATTCAAAAATAGTGTGTTTTGCTGGTTTTTAAACTTAACTAGATTTAAGTGTTTGCATAATAAAGAATCTTAATTTTGATCTTATTCTAACTAGAAATGATATAATCAGTACAGCAATTGATACTATTGCGATAATCAGTACCAATGTCCACCAGCCCTTTGAAGTTAATGCAGCAATGATGTTGTTCTGTTTTCCGGTAACCTCACCTGTAATGCCTTCTGCAGAACATGCTTGTGTTTCTTCGGGTTTGTCTCTTGCGTAACAAAGTTCCCTAACTTTTGTGCACGTTCTTGTTTGCGCTTCATTCAAACAGTCTCCCCACTCTGAACAAGTCCAATTTGTCAAGCAGCCGCCACCTCCCTCAGTTGGGGTAATGATTGCTGCAGCTGCTACTGGAGCTGTTCCGAATGCTCCAAACAAGCTAAAGTGAGTAACATTCGCCCAAACGTAGTTGTTTGCTTCATCAACATCCTGTACTGGCTCAAGCTGCCAATCTCCTAGAGAGACATTATAAAAATATATTTTCAAGGTTGATTCGTCGATATCTGCTGCCGTCAACTCTGCTTCGTCGTAGAATATCTTTATCAGCGCCCAAGTCAATGCTCCGGATGTTGTGCTGTCTACTTGAATATCTAGTCCTTTAAGCGCGGTTAGACTTGCAGTTGTTCCTGAAGCATTCGGACTCTCCGGGAATACTGCAATTGTTGTTGTTGTGCCTGAACTAAGCACGAGTGTAATATTTGAATCTACTTCTGTAAAATCAAAATCAGTTTCTACATCTTGAGTCACATCTTGTGTCTCTGAATTTAATGCAGTTATATTTCCTGAAAGGTTCAACAAAAGACCATTAAGAGAAATTGTGCAGTTGTCAAGCTCGAGAGTTCCGCCATCAAAAGTTATGTTCCCGCTTTCAATATTAATATCATTATTCCCGCACAAAGCATGATCATTTATTGTCCAGTAGACCATTGGCGCAAACGGCCCTGCATCATAAATTCCGTATTCGCCGTTGCTGATGAACCTTCCATTTGTAACATATGCGACAGAACCTGGCTCCACATGAATTCCGCTTTCCCTTACTCCTTCGGTACCTATGTTGTTAGTGAAGTTAGTGTTTGAGATATTTGCATAAGAACTGCTTGTCAGATAAATTCCATGACTGTTATCGTAAATCCTTGAATTTTCAATCAGGGGCAATGTCGAGCTGGTTCCAGCACCCTGCAAATAAGCACCATAGGAATTATTATAATATTCCTCGTTGCTGGCTTCAAAATAATCTGCGTCCCATGCATCAAATCCATAATCACAATTAAATATTTCATTTCCTGAAAGAATATTGTTTTCAGCATTGCCGCCTAAGCCAGATATCCAAATTCCAACATGAGGATAATCTGGATTTTTGCTTGTGCAGTCAATAGTATTATCGTAGATTTCATTATTATCATCTTCGAGCACTATTCCGAATTTTGAGGAAGGGGCAACATCTGTTTCCGACAATGAAATTATATTTCCCTGCACAAGATTGTTTGAAAACACTCCGGCTGAATAAAGATAAATCCCATAAACATCAGCATTCTCAATAGTATTGTCAGTTATGTTATTGCTGTCTGCATCACCGAGAGCAATACCTTTGTTGTGAGGACTGATTATGGTGTTGTTATCTATAATATTGCCTGAAGATGAAACAGCTCTAATCGCTATGCTGGAATTGGTTATTTTGTTATGCTGAATAGTATAATCATCTGCTTGTCTAATTCCAATGCCATACTGGCTATTATTATTGACAGTGTTGTTAAGAATGTAATTATTATTACCATTGCTGCTTAGTATTCCTTGCCTGAATCCTGAAATTTCACAATTTTCTATCGTAACTCCTGAATACCCACTGGATTTTATACCTACAACATTAGAAACGCTATCGCCCGTAATAGAGGACCCATTACAATCGAGAGTTATGTCGCTTGCACCGATTATGGGTCCATTTGCTGGGCAAGTATAATTGCTTGCCAGCGTCATGTTTTCAGTGATTGTGATTCCGCATAGGCATGGGGTGCTATCTAGTATTGTCATTGCCTCATCAGTATAGTAAGGCATCAGCTCATTTCTGGAAATACCTGAAAGTTTTACGCTGCAGAAAGGTTCACCCCAGTAGTCAAAGGTGAAGTTATTGCCAGTGCTGCTGTCCTGTTGTGCATCATAGTTCGTGTTGTTGTAGATTTTGTTGAAGTTGATGATGTTGTTGGAGCCAGCATTGATGTAGACGCCAATATTGGAGTTATTAGTGAGTGTGTTGTTGGTTATATTGTTGTTATCGGCGCTAGGATTCAGGTAGATGCCGTACTGATTGTTATTGGCTGTGTTGCTAATTATGTTGTTGTAGGCGCCGGAGTCGAAGAAAAAGCCAATGTAGCTTGAGGTGGCTATGTTGTTGGTTAGAATGTTGTTGGAACTGTAGATGAAATAAGTGCCGACGTAAAAGTTTGTCAGGGAGCAGTTCTTGATAGTCACGTTGCTGTAACTGTTTACAGAGATGCCGTTGTTTGAACCAGACCCCGTCAGGCTATAACCATCACAATCTAGCGTGATGTTGTCCGCGCCAATTGTAATGCCTCCGCCGCTGGAACAGGTGTAGTTCTGCGTCAGCGTCGTGTCGCTTGTTATGGTATCATCACAAAAGCAGAATGGTATGTCGCTGCTGAGAATTGTCAACGCCTCGTCAGTATAGTAAGGCGTCAGCTCGCTTTTGGAAATACCTGAAAGTTTTACGCTGCAGAAAGGTTCTCCCCAATAGTTGAAAGTGGCATTGTTCCCGGAGCCCGAATTTTCAATGTCTGCGTTTGTGTTGTTGAATATTCTGTTAAAATTTATTGTGTTATTCTCGCCGTCTATAAAATAGCTGTTTGAGATAGAAATACCATAACCATTGCCTGTCAAATTGTTGCCGGATATTGTATAGTTAATGATGCCGTCGATTTTGATTCCCCGATCCGTGTTATCATTAAATGCATTGTCAGAGATGAAGCCATTTGCGGAATTTGAAAATGCAAGCCCTGCTCCAGAATTACCATTGGCAGTGTTATTTGCTATTACCGTTGCTACATTAGTCCGAATAGAAATACCATAATTGTTATTATTGTTTACTGTGTTGTTGAGTATATTAGAAAATGCGCAGCCATCACTTGTAAATTCGCAGAAAAGACCAATACCGGTATTATAATTCATTATATTGTTTGATATTAAGCCTGCTGAAACCAACTCGTCAAAATGCATGCCGTTGCCAGGATTGTTGCTCAGATTATTGCCTGAGATTGTGTCAATAGCACTGCCACTCGCAAAATGCATGCCGTGCTCCATATTGTCATATGCAGTGTTGTTGGATACCTCAATAAAGTTACCAAACAGGTGAAATCCCCTTGCATTCCCCCAGGCGGTATTGTTTATTACGCTGGAACCTGTTGTCGAACTAAATGAGAAGAATATTCCCCCCCAGAAATTTGTCAAAAGGCAGTTCTTAATAGTTATGTTCTCGTAATAACTATTTACACTAACGCCATAGTCTATACCGAAGGGGCCTGTAGTCCCTGTGATTGAATGCCCTGCGCAGTCCAGCACAACGTTGTCGGCGTCAATTAAAAGCCCATTTCCTGGGCAATCAATCAGATCCTCGGTTAAGTTTGTTGAACTGGAGATAATGTCGCCGCAACTGACTGGCGGAATACAAGTTGCTGGTGCGCCATAATTCCAACCATCAGATTCATTGTAGGCATAACTATCTATTACGTTTTCTCCATTTGAATCAATGCCAGGTGTAAATACTGGGCAGGTGTCGTGGCCCCAATAGTTTCCATCACTGCCGTTCGAGAGTTCAATTGGATTATCTGAATTAATATTGAGGCTGTTGTTATAGATATTATTATGGAAAATATTTGCTCCAGTTACAGATGGGGAGAGATATACTCCGTATTGCGGGGCATCTACGTTATTGCCATCGATAATATTATCTCTGATTTCCAATCCTGATACACTGCTTGCGTAAATTCCAGCGTATGAATTATTCTTCAGGGTGTTGTTGGTTATGAGCACACTACTACTGCCATCTAGATCAATACCTTCGCTGAAGTTATAGATTTTGCAGTTTTGTATTGTAAGGCCCGTATAACCTATGTAATCATTTATACCATAACCTGCTTGATTTATGCTTGTTATTTCTGAGCCATTGCAGTCAAGAACAATACTGCTAGCAGCGATTATAAGCCCTGACCCCGAGCATCCGGTCAAAGTATCGCTTTCGTTTAGTACTCTATTTGATGTTAAGCTATCTCCGCAGTTGCAGGCAACGTCTCCTCCGCAATCTGCAGCAGAAACCATCGTTAAAGCGAAAATTAAAACAATTGGTAAAATGCACAGCAGAAACAAGCTCTTTTCCATATAGGGGTTATAGCTTAAATCGTTTATTAAACTTCCTAATTAATCCTGCTCGATTCTTGGGGCAAGGATGAATGAGAGCATTACATTCCCTGTTGGGAAATTTATTCTCATTGGATGATTGTCTGAGAAATTTAGCGAGACGTTTGAGGAAATTTTTGCACCCTTTGCAAATTTGTTCAAATATTCTAGGGAAAATCTTGCAGTGCTGAAATCGGAGTGAATTTCAACCTCATCAGAAGAGAATTGTGCTCTTGCAGAGTTTAATGGGCCTTTTGCTTCAACTGTAAACTTATTCGGCTCGGCAATAAATGTGCATGCATCTGAGACAATAGAGCAATCTTCAATAACTGAAACGAAAGAATCGGCAGACATTTTTATTACAGACTTAAACTCCCAGACAGGAAGCTCTTTTTCTTCGGCATCAATCTCAATTAAAGCAAGAGTAAAATCTCTTTTTATTTTATCCTGAATGCTTATATTTAGAGTATTATCCTGTTTTGATAAAACTAGAGCGCTCCCAAACTGGCATCTTCTTAAAACTGCCTTAAGATTTTCAAGACTTAAGCCAAGGATTTCATCATTTGGAACCTCAAATTGCGAGAACAGATCTGATGGAAGTTTAAAATAAACCATTGCTACGTTTGCTGGATCTATTGCTGTCAGAGAGAGGCCTTCTTTTGTTACTTTTATTTTTACTTCTGTAACAATCTCTGATATGATAGAGATTATATCTGCAAAAATCTTTGGATTGTCTAATTTTAGTTGCATAATCTGGAATGTTGCTTTAAGCTTATAAGGATTGTTATGTTGAATTATTACTATTCTCAAAATCAAGAAGTCTTTTAATAATTTGTTTAGACTTCTGGATGCTCAAGATGCAAATTTTATTAAGCATCTTGACATAACAACAATCATTATAAAATAAACTTAAGATTAATACATATGACCGAAGAAATTAAAGACAAGGAAGACAACAAAAAGGAGCAGAGAATAAGAGCAATAACGCGGTTTTATTATTCTAATCCGAAGATTCTTGAAGCGATGGCCAAATTCTCTCAAGATAGAGAGGTAGTACCGAGGTATTTTGATGGTTTTGGAAAGAGGCCTGACAAAATACAATATCCCTCAGATATAATGGGGCTTGTAAATAAGGGTGCAACTTCTTTTCACGCATCTGAAGAACTCTGGAATGATCCTCTCTCATTGAGCTCAGAGATTACAGCACTTGAGATGAACAAACTTAGAAAATCCTGGGATTTGTTAATCGATGTTGATTCCCCTTTTTTGGACTGCTCAAAAATCGCAACGAAATTAATAATCGCAGCACTAGAACATTACGGAATCAAAAATTATGGGCTGAAATTTTCAGGAAGCAAGGGGTTTCACATTATTGTTTCTGGAAAGGCATTCCCAAAAGAATATGCCGGATTTGAAACTAGAGAGATGTTCCCCGAATGGGCAAGAGCAATATCTGAATTTTTAATGAAAGAGATTAGAAATGAATACAATAAACAAGTTTCTGAGATATTAACGGATTTTGATGCGCTGGAGAAAAGAACAAACATTTCTAAAGATGAATTGATGGAAGTTTATTGCAAAATCTCGGACAGGCCGGCTAAAAAAGGAGTGATTACAAAATTTAGGTGCGAGATATGCGGAATGGAGATAGAAAGAAAAAATATTAAACCTGGTGGGAAAAACTTAAGATGCATCAATCAAAAGTGCACTGGGGAATTGGAGGCTGTTGAGACAAAACCTTATTATTATTGTGATTATTGCAAAGACCCAAAAAATGACAAGCTTGCATTAAGTTCTGATAGATACCCTGAGAATTTTGAAAGCAAAGAAACAATCAGCGCAAATAAAATAGCAGCTCTTGATCTTGTTCTTGTTGCACCGAGGCATCTTTTTAGGATGCCTTACTCTTTGCACGAAAAAACGGCACTCGCGAGCGTTGTTATGACAAAAAATCAGATTGATTCTTTCCTTCCAAGCCATGCCAATCCGCTTAATGTAAAAGTTGTCAACTACTTACCTGAAAATGAAGAAGGTGAGGCGAAGAGCCTTCTTGCTGCTGCACTCGATTGGAAGAAAGGAGACAAAGAAACTGAAGAGAAGGTATACAAAAAATATGATAATTTTGAAAAAATAGATATTAAAGGAGTAACTGAGGATATGTTCCCAGACCCAATTAAAAAATTGCTTCTTGGACTAAAGGAAGGTAAGAAGAGGGGACTGTTTATTCTGCTTACCTTTTTGCGCTCGCTCAATTTTCCACCAGAATATATAAATCAAAAAGTAAGAGAGTGGAATAAATTAAACGAGCCCCCCCTAAAAGAAGGATATGTAAAAAGTCAGATTGATTGGCAGTTAAGGCAAAAAAAGAACATTCTGCCTCCAAACTATGACAACCAAGCATTTTACAGAGACATCGGATTAATAGAAGACAGACCAGACGCCAAAAATCCTGTTTCTGAGGTAGTTAGAAAGATAAAAAGGGCTAAAAGAGAGTGAGTTAAGAACATTTTTAAATAACTAATACATTCTGTTTCTATGAATAAAAAAGAGTTGGTTATAGTAAGTATTAGCTTTGTTTTTTTGCTTTTTTTAGCAAATTTTGCATTTGCCGCAGAAAACGAAACTACCGATAAAATTGGTGATGCTTACAAATGCCTTAGAAATCAGACTGCTGGAAAGAATCTTTCTCTTGAGGAGGCAGTATTTACCACATTAGCATTAGGAGGACAAGAAGCGTTTGGCCAAGTTGATTCATTTAGAGATGTTAACTCATGCTGGAAAAATGGAGCGTGCACACTAAAAGAAACAGCACAAGTCTTGCTTGCTTACAAAGGAATCGGACAAGATACTACAAGCATAAAAAATTGGATACTTTCTAAGAATACTACGGCAAATGAATTAAAATGGCTTCTTGAGATAGACATAACAAACAAAGCTCAATCGATTTGCACAATAAAAGACGGGCAGAGAACGAGCACAATAACAATTTCAGAAGACTCAACAATAAGCGGAAGCACGGGGGCGTGCTTTACGCTCGATCAAGGAAATTATATGCTAAGAGTAACTTCGAGCTGTTTAAGAAACGAGTTTGAGATTTCATGTGACCAAGATTTTGTAACTTCGGTATTATATCAAAGGACAACTGGTGGAACTTTGTTTGTACTCCCAGAAGCGCATTCTGCGGCTTCTCTTGGAAGCACGAAAGAGAAAATAAATGGAGAATGCCTTAAAACAGGAACAACATGCGATTATGAGGGGACCTTGTGGGCTGCGCTTGCTCTCCATAAGCTTGGTTTGGAATCAGAAGTTTCAAAACTAATGCCCTATTTGCTCGCATTGGCTGACGACAATACTCGGTTCTTCCCAAGCACATTTCTGTATATTTTAGTTGGAGGAGATGACCAGTATAATTTAATAATAGAACAACAAAAACAAGGAAAGTTCTGGGAGATGGTTGGAACGAGAAGTGGGAGATATTATGACACTAGTCTTGCAATGCTGGGCCTTGCAGGCAAACCTGAGATTGATGCAACAAAAGATTATTTGTTAAGTATACAAACAAAAGAAGGATGCTGGAACAATAATAACATTAGAGATACCGCATTCGTCTTATATTCTGGATGGCCGCGCACCGTCGCAAGCGTTGGCTCAATCAGTAGTGCTCCTTGCGAGTCTCCTAATTCGTGCGAGAATTTATTTGAATGCACAAATGCTAACGGAAGTTCAGTTGCTCTAGAATGCCCGGGTACAGAGGTATGCTGCACTGTTGCAGTTGAGAAAGAAACTTGCAGCCAGAAAAATGGATTGATTTGTTCTTCGAGCCAAGATTGCACCGGAAACTTTGAGTCTTCTGCTGATGGCTCTTGCTGCGTTGGAGGGATCTGTGAGAATGTACAACAAGTTGATGATACATGCACCCTTGCTGGAGGAACTTGTAGATCATTATGTGATGAAGGCAATGAAGAAGAAAATTATATTGAAACTTGTTCATTAACTAGCGAGAGATGTTGCATGGCTAAAGGCGGGGGATACGGATGGATTATTATCCTGCTTATTTTGGGGATACTCGTTGCTCTTGGGATAATATTCAGGAACAAGCTAAGAATCTGGTGGTACAAGATTGCAGAGAAATTCAAGAAGAAACCTATCACCCAGCCAGCTACAAGGGCTGCTGGACCGGGTCAGCAACTAGGGCCGTATCCTAGACAGATGATACCGCAGAGACCAATGGCTCAACCTGCAGCAATACAACCAAGACAAATAAGACCGGTAGCAAAGGATAAGGAAATGGAAGAAGCGCTTAGAAAACTCAGAGAGATGGCTGGAAGAAAGTAGCTTAAACCAAACATTATATTTATATAATTATTATATCTTGCTGAAGGATGAGAAGAACAATTTATCTTATTTTAGTTTTGATGACTTTAGTCTTTTCTTTAGGAATAACTTCTGCTATTTCTACAAGCCTAAAAGAGTCTTATTCCCCCGGGGAGACAATAATCACAGATATTTCTGGGAACATACTTGCTCCAATAGGTTCGAGCAATGTATTGTTAGAAATAAAGGGGCACATTTCTGTGCCAATTGACTTTGAAGTAAAAAAATTAGGAGAGAATTATTACATTTGGTTTATTGCACCTGAACCTGCAGATAATTATACCTTAATAATAAGGGATATATCTACAGTAGTGTCTGGGAGAGTTCAAGAGATAGACTATGAGAAAAATTTCTCTATTTCTGGGAATTTAACTGACTATTCTGTTAAACCTGGATTTATTTCAACAAACAAAAGTTTCCAGATTAAAGTTCAGCTTAATGAAGATTATAATAAACAAATAGATTTGAAATTCGTAAAAGTAACGAATACCACTTTGAAACCTGGAGAGAACACCCTGGAATTTCCTATTTCTGAAATAAACGAGAGCGGATTGTTTAATTTGAGCATTGGAAAATATATTCTTCCAGTTTATGTGCAAACCGATAAGAAAACTATTATTTCAGAAACTAACGCGACAGAGATTATTAATTTGACAAATTTAACTAGCGATAGAAACATAACAAGTGAGGAAGAAGAAGCAATAAGACAAGAAAGATTGAAACTTCTCTGCTCAGATTACCCTGGGAAGAAATGCAATGCTGATGAAGTCTGCTCGGTCGAGCCATATATAGTTTCAGATGGACCATGTTGTGTATATGGGGAATGCATATCTAAACAAGAGGAAGGCGGAAGCAATGCTTGGATAGGATACTTAATTGCAGCTATTGTAATAATCGCAGGAATATTTATCTGGATTAGATACAAGAAGATAAAGGCTGAAAAAAATCCTATTAAAAAAGTTCTCTCGTCTGAGAAGAAAATGCCTTAAATCTTATTTTTTAGATTTCTTTTCCCGTTTGTTTGGTTTTTCCTTAGATTCTTGATTTTCTTTTATATCTATTTTAGCTTCCAGTTTCTCTCCGCTTGGAGATTCTGGTTTTTTGAAGAGCTGAGGGGCAACTTCTCTCAGTTTTTTTGCCAAGAAATCTCTCTCATAAATAAATTTCTTGGTTATTGCATCATAATTATGCAAACGAGCAAGGATAGTATTGGTCAGCTCATTCAATTGTAAATTAGTAAGCTCGAACTTTGCTGGAGAGATGACTTCAACATGAGCAGGCATATAAGCAAATAGAATTCCCAACAAATTCTCTATAGCATCAAATTCTACTGACACCTCTGCAAAAGTGGTGTAAAGATCCTTAGATTCTTTGACTTTTGTCGGCTCATGAACCTTTTTATCAATAACTTTTATTCCTTTTTCAGCTCCGAGCTTGTCTATAACTGAGCTCAAAGCAGTCTTTATGTGCTCTGCAGGTCTTCCAAGAATCTCGAATACGAGGTCTGCTTTTATTTTATCCATGGTTAAACCTGCAAAACTGGATTTTTAAAGATTGTTAAAAGCAATCTTTAACTCTCGCTTAACAAAGCTTCGAGTTTAAAGTTTCTTAAATGCGAGATAGATGCATAGAATTATTACTAGTACCATGAAAAGATAGGGCACGTAATTTCTTAATTTTCCTTCTGAAGAAACAAAAATCCCCTCAGAATTTTTCTTTGGGGATAGAAATATCTTTTCGGGACTATCAGAGTTGTATGAATTTTGAGTTTTCTCTTCATCTATTGATGCAGGGATGAAATCGGAGGTTATTTCTTCTTGTGTTTGTGGCAAATCTTCTTCTTGACTTTCTGAGACATTGTCTTCTAGAGAGGGGGTTTCTGAAGAGCTATTTTCTTGACTCTCATTATTTTCGAGAGGGATTATTTCTTCCTCTGCAGGACAATTATTTTGTTGTCCCTTTGTTGAATTCAAAAATTTCCAACCTCCCTCACAAA
>Ga0315273_10000751_pt1 | contig 35070 bp, 27 predicted proteins | sample YL17G02_0_MG_FD_205753 | JGI IMG/M metagenome (GOLD analysis project Ga0315273, IMG submission 205753) | Sediment microbial communities from Yellowstone Lake, YNP, Wyoming, USA - YL17G02_0 | ecosystem: Environmental > Aquatic > Freshwater > Lake > Sediment | place: USA: Wyoming | collected...
CTTCTAGATACTGCAGCACCTGGCCCAACCATTCCTGCCCATCCCGGTACGCTGCAAGCGTAGCAGTTAACCCAATCAGATTTTCCCACATCACCAGTCCTTTCTTGGATTGCTCCAGCTTCAGGCGTATTTCCTTATCCTGCACAATGGCGAACGAGCATTGTAAGCCGGCGATGTTGAAGGTCTTGGTGGGTGCCATCAGGGTAACTGTATTCCGGGCGATCTCCATATCCAATGATGCAATGGGGATGTGTTTTTGCCCTTCGAACAGGAGATCACAGTGGATCTCATCCGAGCAGATCACCACACCCTTGCGCAGGCAGGTTTCTGCCATACGTTCCAGCTCATCTATACGGAAGACCCTCCCCACAGGGTTGTGTGGGTTACACAGAATGAAGACCCTGGTCTGCTCAGTAAACCCTGCTTCAAACGCCTGCCAATCAACCTCGTAGTGCCCATCAGGCCCTCGCCTCAGCATGGCATCCTGGCGTTGCATGCCCGCTTGCCCCGCTAGAGCCAAAAAGGGCTTGTAGACCGGGGTCTGTACCAGCACCTTACCGCCCATTATTGCACTCGCTTGGCAGGTCAGGTTCAACCCTACGATCACCCCAGGCAGGAAGACCAGCTCTTCGGGCGCAACCTGCCAGTTGTAAAGCCGCTCCATACGATCCACCAAAACCTGTTGCAGATCTGATACGACATGTGGCCTTGGATGTGTGTCCGGATAGCCGAAAATCCCATGGTCTATGCGGGTTCGCAGAGCTTGCAGGATGGGTTCAGCAACCGGAAAATCCATATCTGCCACCCACAAGGGCAGCACATCCGCATCATACATGTTCCACTTCGTACTGTCCGTTGGTCGGCGGTCTGGAACGTGATCAAAGTCGTATCTCATTCAAGCATCTCCTGTATTCTTGATCATTACTTTCCTGTATATTATACTCATCGATTCCTCGCGCTTCTTCATGTTTACCCATGACAAATATCCTCTCACGCTTTCACCAGCTTTTAGCGCACCCTTTTGGTGTAAAATTGATTTACCGGATTACTCACAGGACCAAATACAAAAATGGAGGACGCAATGACAAGCTGGAAAGTTCTTATCACCGATGGCCTTTCGGATAAGGGCATCGCCATCTTAAGCTCAGCCGCCCAGGTGGATAACAAGCCGGACATCTCCGCGGATGACCTACTGAAAGTTGCAGCTGATTATGACGCCATGGTCGTGCGTGGACGCACCAAGGTCACTCCGGCAGTCTTCGATGCCGCCATACGGCTCAAAGTGGTTGGGCGCGCCGGTGTGGGTGTTGACAACATCGACCTGACAGCCGCCCGCAGCCATGGGGTGACGGTGGTGAATGCTCCCAAATCCACCTCCCTGGCAGTGGCTGAGCTGGCTGTCGCCATGATGTTCGCCCTGGCTCGCATGCTCCCCAAAGCAGACGCCACCATGAAGCAAGGCCAGTGGATCAAAAAGCAGCTCGAAGGCATTGAGCTGAACGGCAAGACCCTCGGCATCGTTGGTATGGGTAATATTGGAACCGCACTCGCTCAGCGCGCCTCTGCCCTGGGGATGAAAGTCATTGGTTTTGATACTCTCATCGCTCCTGATGAGATCAAGAAACGCGGGGCGGAACCAGTCGGACTGTCTGAGCTGTACGGCAAAGCCGACTTCATCTCCTTCCACCTGCCACTCACACCCGAATCGAAGGGCATGGTCAACGGACAGGTCTTTGCGCAGATGAAACACGGCGTGCGCATCGTCGATGCCGCCCGTGGTGGGATCATCGATGAGACTGCCCTGCTGGCAGCACTCGAATCGGGCCAGGTGGCTGCTGCTGCCCTGGATGTATTTGCTACCGAGCCGCCTGGTCTGACTCCTTTGGTGGCTCATCCCAACGTGGTCGCAACCCCCCACATCGGCGCACAGACTGAAGAAGCCCAGGACAGGGCGGCTGAAGACATTGCCTCCGAAGTGCTTACCGCACTGCGCGGTGAGCCTCTGCGTTGGAAGATCGTCTAACTCACGCATTAAAGGACTATCATGGAATCTGAGCATAAACTCCAACAACTCAAAACCCTGCTGGCCGAGATTGCAGACCTGAACCAGATCACTGCCCTGCTCGACTGGGACCAGCAAACCTACATGCCCCCTGGTGGGGCTGAAAACCGCGGCTATCAGCTCGCCACCCTGCAGCAGATCGCCCACACAAAAGCCATTTCCGACGAGATTGGCAAGCTGCTGGACGACCTACAGCTCTACGCATCCCAGCTTGACCCCGACTCGTTCGATGCCTGCCTGGTAAGGGTCGCCCGGCGCAACTACGAAAATGAAACCAAGGTGCCCACCGAGTGGGTGGTTAAATTCGCCATGACCACTACTGCTGCCCATGAAGCCTGGGCAAAAGCCCGTGCCGAAAATGATTTCCACCACTTCCAGCCTCACCTGGAGCGAATACTCGACCTGGCGCATCGGTTTGCCGGGTTCTTTGCACCCTACGAACACGTCTATGACCCGCTACTGGATATCTTTGAGCCCGGCATGAAGACCACCGATGTGAAAGCAATCTTCAACCTCCTGCGACCCCAGCAGGTGAAGCTGCTCGAGCAGATCGCCAGCTGCCCACAGGTGGATAATTCCTTCATGTCTCTCACCTACGACGAGCAGAAGCAATGGTCCTTTGGGGTGGAAGCCATCACCAAAATGGGCTTCGAATGGGACCGCAGCCGCCAGGATAAGACTCTGCACCCATTCACCACCAGTTTCGGCTGGGGAGATGTGCGCATCACCACCCGCGTGTTCCCCAATTATTTAGCTTCCGCCCTGTTCGGCACACTGCACGAAGCCGGACATGCCATGTATGCCATGGGTTCGGACAAATCCTTCGACCGCACCCCTCTCTTTGGAGGGGCATCGGCTGGAATACACGAATCCCAATCCCGCATGTGGGAAAACCTGATCGGCCGCTCCTACCCCTTCTGGCAACACTTTTACCCCCGTCTGCAGGAGTTCTTCCCCTCCCAGCTCGGTAACGTCGCACTGGAGACCTTCTACAAAGGCATCAACAAGGTCCAGCCTTCCTTCATCCGGGTCGAAGCCGATGAAGCCACTTACAATCTGCACATCATGCTGCGTATGGAGCTTGAGATCGCCCTAATGGAAAACCAGCTGCAGGTGAAGGACCTGCCTGAGGCCTGGAATTCGCGCTTCCAGGAGTACTTAGGTGTCACACCTCCCGATTATTCCAATGGTGTGCTGCAGGATGTTCACTGGTCGGGTGGTCTGATCGGTTACTTCCCCAGTTATGCCTTGGGCAACCTGATCGCCGCGCAATTGTGGGAGCGCATTTCCGCTGATATCCCCGATCTACCCGATCAGATCCGCCAGGGTGAGTTTGTTGCCTGGCTCGCCTGGCTGCGTGAAAAGGTCCATAGCCATGGTAACAAGTTTGAGCCAAAGCAGCTCATCCAGCATGTGACTAGCTCCAAGATTGACCCGGCACCCTACATGCGCTACCTTGAGCAGAAATACCGGGCAATTTACAATTTCTGACATACACGGTGAGAGAGAACAAGCCTATCCACACTTTGCTGGTTCCATGATGAGAAGAGCCTGTCTTGTTCTCTCCACCATTCTATTCGTCTTACTCGGGGTAGGCTGTTCCAACCTGGTCTACACTCCCGTACCTACACCATACCCGGTTGATTACATCCCCACCATCATCGCCCTCACCGTCCAGGCTGGACAGGAAGCGCTGATCACCCCGTCGCAGGTAGTAGTCCCAGACGATACACAGGTCCCTTCCCCCACACCATCCGTTGAAGTCATTAAAACCACCTCCAGACCCAGCCCCACCTCGCTGGCAATTATTACCACCTCTACCGCCAGCCTCGCCCCGAGTGCGACACACACCCCGGACCTGCATGCCAGCCCAACCCGTCGCCCAACCCGCACGCCCACCATCACCCCCACACCCCTCATCCCGCGTGCAGGTGTGCAGATATCGGACCCTGGACCCATGTCGAGGGTGACTTCGCCACTCGAATTGACGGCTAACCTGCGCAGCATGCCCTCTGGCAGTTACCACACGGAGATCTGGATAGAGCCTCTCCAACCAGGTGGTGACCCTCGTAAGCTCTACCGGGAGGTTAAAAAGGTAATAAGCAATCCTGTCGATTGGATCTACTTGGAGCAGGAAATCCCGTTCGAGCTAAGCAGGGTGTCGGAATTCGGGCAGCTCAGGATAGGCACGTACGACCAGTTCGGCCGACCCGTCTCGGTCAGCTCGGTCGACCTGATCCTGCTCTCTATGGGGCCGAGTGATATCACACCCACAGGCGACCTCGAGGATCCTATCGTGATCCGCGAGCCAACCCCCAACCATCTCATCCAGGGTGGGGTGGTGATCGTCAGTGGTCTCGCTAAGCCCAGCGAGGAGTTCATGCTGGCGGAGCTGGTGAGTTCCGACGGGACCGTGGTCGGCTACCAACAGGTGTTCGTCACACCGGCGTCCGATGGCTCGTATGTGCCGTTTGCAGTCGAGGTGCCCTACCAGGTTAGCAAAGGCACCTGGGTGAGGCTGCAGATCAGCGAGAGCGGCGTGCGCATCCCAGGCATCGAACACCTGTCCAGTGTAGAAGTCTACCTGAGCCCATAAGCCTGTATTTTCGTAGGGCGGTAAAACCATTTCAACACAAAGGTCACAAAGTACCCAAAGGTTATCTAATATTTAACCTATGGAGGTGGGCATGCTGCGACCTTTTTTTGGTTGCGCGTGATCCGCTCATTGTACTTCCGGACACATAACGCCCTCCACATCGCTCCTAAAGTACACTCTCGATGCTGCGGGTAAAGAACACCCTTGCCTCGCTCGCAGTAACCCCTCGCGATGTTCGGGCAAAGAATGCCCTCACAATTGTCATTTCCTCCAATTCAGGATATACTCCTCCTACTTTTGGAGGACCCTACCTCAAGCAGGAGCAGACCCATATGTCCAAGTACCCCTTTATATCCAAGCGAGCGCCCATCTATAAAGACGTCCCGGACGAAAACTGGAACAACTGGCGCTGGCAGCTCAGCCACCGCCTCAACACCGCCGAAGAGATCGGCAATGTACTCACCCTTACCGAAGATGAGAAAAATGCCCTCTCAGCTGCGCACCTCTTCCGTGTGGAGATTACCCCCTACTTCATCTCGCTGATCGACCCTGAAGACCCCGATGACCCGATCCGCAAGCAGGTCATCCCCAACGATTGCGAGATGGTCCCCTTTACTGCCGAGATGGCAGATTCACTCTCGGAGGACGCTCATTCACCCGTCCCCGGCCTGGTCCACCGCTACCCTGACCGGGTGCTGATGCTGGTGACTACGCAGTGCGCCTCCTATTGCCGCTACTGCACACGTTCGCGCATCGTGGGTGACCCGTCGGCCACCTTCTCGCGCCACGAGTTCGAGATGCAGCTGGAGTACCTGCGCAACACCCCCCAGGTGCGCGATGTGCTGCTCTCGGGTGGCGACCCGCTCGTCCTGGCCCCGAAAATTCTGGAAGAGATCCTCACCCGCCTGCGTGAGATTCCACATGTCGAGATTGTGCGTATTGGCTCGCGCGTGCCGGTGTTCATGCCCATGCGCATCACTGATGAGCTGTGTGACATGCTGCAGAAGTTCCACCCACTGTGGCTTAACATCCACGTCAACCATTCCAAAGAGATCTCCGCCGAGCTGGAGCAAGCGGCAGATAAACTCACCCGCGCCGGCATCCCACTCGGTAACCAATCCGTATTACTTGCAGGGGTCAATGATAACGTGCACATCCAGCGCCAGCTCGTGCAGGATCTGGTACGTATCCGTGTGCGCCCCTATTACATATACCAGTGTGACTTGGTGCACGGTGCGGGACACTTCCGCACCCCGGTGGCCAAGGGTATCGAGATCATGGAGGGCTTGCGCGGGCATACTTCCGGTTATGCCGTGCCCACCTACATGATCGATGCTCCCGGTGGTGGTGGCAAGATCCCGGTCATGCCCAATTACCTGCTCAGCATGTCGGACCACAAGATCATCCTGCGCAACTTCGAAGGCTACATTACCACCTACGAGGAGCCAACCGATTACCTGCCCGAGAAGGCAGCCAAGTTCAAGGGCGAGAAGCGTTTCGAACCCGGGCAGGAGGGTCTCACCGCCCTGCTGGACGGCGATAAGATGTTCATCAAACCGGAGGGATTTGATAAGCTCCATGAGCGTGGTGGCACCCAACACCGCCTGAAAGACCCAAAGAAGTGGCAGCCGTTGGGCATCGGCTCTGGCGAGCAGCCCGAATCCTCTGAGTTGCCCAAGTAACCTGAATTTTTATGAAAAATGGATCCACGGGTAGTCATTTACCCGTGGATCCCAGCAGGAACATCTGGGCAACCATTAACCCCCCGCCTTTTTTAGCGCAGCCAAACCCGAGTAGGTGCTCTCTTTTTCTGAACAACACATGGGGGGATGACAAATGGAACCAGTATCAAGTGGGTTTTTCAGAGGTTAACCGTCCTGCATGCCTAATTAGCCTGTGATTCAACCATCAAGCGATCTGATCTTTCCATTTCCTTGACACTCTTCTGGTTCTTGTTACTGCTCGCATCATTGGTTTATTTGATCAGAACACCCTGATGCCTACCTATTAATGAGATAATTCCTGTGATACTATTCGAAAATCTCCGTCTTTACTTGTGATATGAGCCTGGTAATGCCTTTTCGCAAAGCTGAAGCCACAGCCGCCCTGGATTGGGACGCCCTGTACACTGATCACGTCGGGCGTGTCTACAACTTCTTTCGCTACCGGGTGGAAGACGCAGCCATGGCTGAAGATCTGACTGCTGCTACCTTCGAAAAAGCCTGGAGCAAGCGCAACCAGTTCCGCGGCAACGCTGAAAGCTTTACGGCCTGGCTATACACCATTGCTCGCAACGTTGCGAATGACTATTTTCGGAAAAGTCCACAGCTGGTGGCGCTGGAGTCGGCCAGTCACCTGGCCTCCCCGGAGAACATCGCCGAACAACTTGAACAGGCTGGGGAGTTTGCTGGCCTAGTGGCTGCCATCAACCGGTTGCCGGGACGCGAACGCGACCTCATCACGCTGAAATATGGCGCCGACTTGAACAACCGCCAGATCGCCCAGCAACTGCAGCTCAGTGAATCCAATGTCGGTACGATCCTGAACCGCACGCTTCAAAAGCTGCGTCTTGAACTGGAGGCACACGATGCATGATGATTTTATCAAACGCCACAGGCAGCGCCCTGACCCGAAATTCGTCGAGCGGCTCTATCACCAACTCAATTCCACACCTACCCCACAAAGGAGCTTTTCGATGTCAAAACGTATTCTCCGTCCTGCACTGCTGGTCACCCTGGCCTTGATGCTGGCTGCCGCACTGACCCTCACCTTCTCACCCGCTGCCCGCGCCGCCATTCAGGGTTTCTTCACCTTCAATGGCGTCACTGTCGGCGTTGACGATCAAACTGGTAAGCTGGTCACCAGCGGAAACACAAACGCTATTATCGAGCAAACCGATCACGAAGTCTCCATCCAGGGTGAAAACGGTGAAATCGCCGTCGCTGGCGTCGCCCAGGTCGTGATGGATGGCGAGATGGTGGACGTTACCGACCTACTCAGCCGCTACCCCGACCTGACCATGCCTGTCGTACCCTCCGACTACACCCTGCAGCCCCAAGGCCAGCTTATGCCTGATGGCAGCCTGGTGTTCACCTGGACCGATCCCGCCGGGCATGTAATCACCTACCAGCGTAGCCCCAACTCGCTCCAATCACTCAGCCCTGTGAGGTCGTTAGGATCGGTTGATGGGACGACCACCCTACCCGCTGACGGTCAGACGACCTCATCCACTGTGGTGCTAGGCGCGCCCAGCTATGGTTCTTCAGGGGCTGAACCTGAAAGCGGCACAATCATCGTGTCCTCACAGGGCGGTCAACTACTGCCAAGCGCACAGTCCACCCCTCCGGTGACCTACAACTGGGAAGCTGGCGGCTACAATCACATGCTCCTTGCAACCAACACTAGCTTGAGCGAAGCCGATCTACAGGCAATGCAACCCTAAACCAAATATCAATACCCCCATATCCTATACGGATGAGGCGGACCTAAACAAAGCGGAGCTGCAAAAAAACAGCTCCGCTTTTGTAATACCTTCCTCTTATGGTTCACATCCAACCTTCCCATCAAGCGATAGAGTGAATGACATATGCTGGGATGACGCAGCATTCCTCTTGACATCTCATCATTGGCTGTTATAATAACGCCTAATTTTATCGACTATATCATTTTATTGGAGCTGTTACTTTGTTCAATTGCATCTGTATGAGGCGGGGTTCATAACCGCTTCTACGTCATAATAAATTTCGCTTAATCAGCGACCAACAATCTGACGAAAAGGTGGTTTACCCCGCATGCGATCTCTATCTCATGTGGCTGGAATGGCCAACTTTTTTTGTTTAAACCTAGGTCGAATTTTATGATTGGAAAGTGAGTTTAGAAAGAATGAAAATTGCAGATAATGTAACCCAGCTGATCGGCAACACCCCCCTGGTACGCTTGCGCCGTTTGGTGAATGGATCGAGCGCGGATGTCGTGGCCAAGCTTGAATCGTTCAACCCAGCGCATAGTGTCAAGGACCGTATCGGGGTAGCCATGATTGAGGCAGCGGAAAAGGCTGGATTGGTCAAACCCAACACAATCATCCTCGAGCCCACCAGTGGTAACACAGGCATCGCCCTGGCAATGGTGTGTGCCGCCCGAGGTTATCAATGCACCCTTACCATGCCCGAAACAATGAGCAAGGAAAGGCGGATGCTTTTGCGCGCGTATGGCGCCGAGTTGGTGCTAACGCCAGGCAGTGAAGGCATGGAAGGTGCCATTCGCAAAGCTGAAGAGCTTGCTGCGTCTGACTCGCGTTACTTCATCCCACAACAATTCAAGAATCCTGCCAATCCTGAGATCCACCGCCGCACTACCGCAGAGGAGATCTGGCAGGACACGGACGGCAAAGTAGATATCCTGGTGGCAGGTGTGGGCACAGGAGGTACGATCACAGGTGTGGGCGAGGCGATTAAAGCACGTAAGCCATCATTCAAGGTTGTGGCAGTTGAGCCGGATGCCTCTGCAGTGCTTTCAGGTGAACAGAAAGGTCCACATATGATCCAGGGGATAGGGGCGGGATTTATCCCAGATGTGCTTAACACAAACATTTATGACGAGATTATCCGTGTGAAGAATGAAGATGCGCTCCTGATTGCCCGACGTATGGCGAAGGAGGAAGGCTTGTTGGTGGGAATCTCCTCCGGCGCAGCTGTTTGGGCTGCCTTACAGGTCGCTGGTCGCAGTGAGAATGCTGGTAAATTGATCGTCGTTATCCTCCCGGATTTTGGTGAGCGTTACCTGAGCACTGCTTTATTTGCTGACCTGGCATAATTTATTGGTAACAGATATCTATAAATTCCGGTGATGATATTTTGTTTTTGGTTATAGACTTTTGATTACTCAAGGATTAATTGATTATGGAAGCAAAGACTATTTCCACTAGTTCGACCTCAATCGCTGTAAAACATGTGAGCCTGCTGGTCACTTTACGTCATGATGTGCGATCTGCCCTGGAGCGTGATCCTGCTGCACGATCAAGCCTCGAGATTATACTGCTCTACCCGGGACTGCATGCTATATGGGGTCACCGTATTGCCCATTGGTTTTGGAAGCATAATTTTACACTATCTGGTCGGCTGCTTTCTCAGGTGATACGCAGCTTCACCGGGATTGAGATCCACCCCGGTGCTACCATTGGACAGGGCTTGTTCATTGACCATGGTATGGGGGTTGTCATTGGAGAGACTGCTGAGATCGGTGAGGATGTCACCCTGTACCACGGGGTGACTCTGGGCGGCACCAGACTTGAAAAGGGTAAACGCCACCCCACCCTCGGTGATAGGGTTGTGGTCGGTGCCGGTGCCAAAATCCTGGGAGCCATCACCATTGGGTCCGATACCCGTATCGGTGCCAACGCAGTGGTTGTAAAGTCGGTACCCGATAACTCAGTGGTTGTGGGTGTGCCTGGGCAAATCATTGCCCGTAGCAACCCTCATCATGCCGATGACCTGCCCGACCTGAACCATACCTTGCTGCCAGATCTGGTGGGGGTTTCACTTCTGGATCTGATGCAGCGCGTGGAAGCGCTCGAAGAACAGGTGGATGGTCACAAAGAAAACAGGCCTCACATCCATGCACCCACCGATGGCACCTGGAATGGGGAGGATTTTTCAATTTGACCTGATCAGACCTTCCAGATCTTGAAGACCTGGAAGATCTACAATAAAGTCTGCTATCGGATAAGAAATCATGTGAACTCTTCATGTAGATGAAAATAGATTATACTCATCCCATGCTCCCCACCCTTTCCCACGAAGAAATCCTGCGCTACTCACGCCACCTGCTCATCCCCGACGTAGGGCTAGAAGGCCAGCGCAAGCTGAAAGCTGCCTCTGTGCTCATCATCGGCACCGGGGGCCTTGGTTCACCGGTTGCCCTGTACCTGGCAGCCGCTGGGATCGGGCACATTGGCCTGGTCGATTACGATGTGGTCGACCGCACCAACCTGCAACGCCAGGTCATCCACGGTACATCCACGGTTGGCAGGCTTAAAGTTGAATCAGCCCGCAACCGCCTGCTTGACCTGAACCCCGATATCCAGGTGGAGGTCTATAACCAGGCTTTCAATTCTGAAAACGCCATGGAAATCGCCGCACCATACGACCTGATCGTCGACGGCTCGGACAACTTCCCCACTCGCTATCTATCGAATGACCTATGTGTGCTGACCCGTAAACCCAACGTGTATGGGTCGGTCTACCGTTTCGAAGGGCAGGTGAGCGTATTCGATGCCCGGGTTGGACCTTGTTATCGCTGCCTGTTCCCCGACCCTCCCCCGCCGGGTCTCGTGCCTTCCTGCGCTGAGAGCGGTGTGCTGGGCATCCTGCCCGGTACCATTGGCACACTGCAAGCCACCGAAACGCTCAAGCTTATCCTTGGCATCGGTGAGCCTCTGATCGGCAGGTTACTGCTTTACAACGCCCAGGACATGAGTTTTGAATTCGTCAAGCTGCGCAAGAACCCAAAATGCAAAGTTTGCGGCGAGAACCCCAGCGTGACGGAGCTGATCGATTACGACCTCTTTTGTGGAGTCCCTGGGCACGCAATGGAAAGCGGGTCAGCCGGGGAGGATTGGGACATCACCCCTCGCCAGCTTGCCGTACAGATCAATGCAGGTGTTCCACTAAAGCTTGTGGATGTACGCGAACCACACGAGCTTGAGATCTCACATATTGAGGGCAGCCAGGTCATCCCACTCGGGCAATTGGCGTCCCGCCTCTCCGAGCTGAACCCAGCGGATGAGATCGTGCTGATCTGCAAAGCTGGGGTGCGTTCGACCCGCGCCCTGCACATCCTGCTCGGAGCAGGTTTCCGGAAGCTACACAACCTCGAGGGTGGCATGAACGCCTGGGCGAAGGATATCGACCCCAGCCAGCCAATTTATTAGTGACCACCGATCCTTCCCATCCTCTCGCCATGCTGGTTTGCCTGGCCCACCCCGACGATGAGACCTTCGGCATGGGTGGTACGCTTGCGCTTTACACACGGCGCGGGGTCCAGGTGCACCTGGTGTGCGGCACACGCGGTGAGGTGGGTGAAATGACCCCCGAACTGCTGCAAGGATTCAGCTCAATCGGCGATCGCCGCGAGTCGGAGCTACGCTGTGCAGCAGGCATCCTGGGTCTCACCGGGGTGTATTTCTTAGGATACCGCGATTCTGGCATGCCAGGCACCCCGGATAACCAACATCCCAATGCCCTGGCCGCCCAGCCTGTGGATGAAGTGGCTGCCAGGGTTGTACATTACATCCGCTTGCTGCAACCCCAGGTGGTGGTCACCCATGACCCTATCGGTGGTTACAAGCACCCGGACCATATCGCCATGCACCGCGCCACTTTGCGTGCCTTCGAGCTAACTGGCGATCCCAATTTCGTTACCGATATGCCACCCTTCCTACCGAACAAACTTTATTACCAGACCATGCCGAAAACGCTCATCCGCCTGGCGGTTCGCTTGGCCCCACTCTTGGGAATGGACCCCCACCACTTTGGGAGCAACCGGGATATCGACCTGGTGACAGTGGTGGCAGAGGGAGATTTCCCCACCCACGCCCGGATTAATTGCCGTAGTGTGGTCGAGATCAGGGATGAGGCAACCGCCTGCCATACCAGCCAGTTGGGGGGTGGCGGCATGAACCAGCGCGGTCCCGTGGCTTTCCTGCGCCGCCTGTTAGGCGCAAACGAGGTGTTCATGCGGGCGGTGCCCGTAGCAAAGAAGGGACTGCGCGAGAAGGATTTATTCGAGGGGGTGGGATGACTATAATTCGGTCTCTTGCGTTCGCTCGAATCAGGCGAAGAGACGAAGCTGATTTTTGATCAACCAGGGAAATTAGATGGTGAATAGTATATCAGGTTGATTCTATCAGTGCTTTTTGTAGCAAATCGTTCACATTCAGCTCACGTGCCCACTTACGCAGATGCTCCAAATCAAGAGCACCTGATCTTACCTGCAGAATGCCAAGCACATCACGCCATGTCTTTCTGAGACCTCTCCTCCCTTACGAAACCATTCCAGCTTGGCAATAATAGTATCTTCAGGGCTTGCAAAGTTAGCACTGACTTCAGGTTCGCTAATTATGATCTGCTTTTGGGCGCGGCTGAGTTGCGATTGTTGAAATGGACTCTTGTTCGGAATGAACACATCTACCTTGAACATCGTTGCCCTGTGGATGATATTAAAGCTGGATTTGTGCTGGATTGAATCAGCAATCATTTCCTTATCTATATAAAAATCCCCTTCCAGAGCAGTAATAAATGGTTGAGCATGTTGGAGTTGCATATCAGCAATAATGTCGACACCCTGGGTTGTCCGCACCATGCCATAAATAGTGCTGGCAAATGAGCCACCAATCAAATATTGGATGTTAAGTTTTTAAAAAACCTGCGTGACAAGCACAGTGACCGCAATGGGTTCAGGCAACATCGCTGAGATCCCCATAAACTTTACACGCCATCTCTTCCCCCAGGAGTAATCTCGCCAGCCTTCGTTGGATTTCATTTTCGCTAGCTTGGGGATATTGTGAGCGTAGGCCGATTACAGCCAGTATACGCGCCGATGCATTTAATTCAACTAAAATATTCAGCTTCTGGCGGAAGTTGCCTGCCTTAGGATTTGTATTTGTAAGGCTTCCATTTTGGGGTGGGTATCTGAATACCAGGCACTCATCGTTTTAGTATAGCATAATCCCTTACTAGTGATTATCAACCGAGTTGATTCAGGTTAATCTATTCACTCTTTACCATCGCCCTTTCCAAAGCCTCGCGTACCGAGCGTGCCTCCACCACCTCAATCCCCTTTGGCCATGGCTCGGTTTTGCGTAACCTTTTAGGCACGATAGCAGTCTTGAAGCCTAGCTTGGCAGCTTCATTCAGACGGGCAGGCATCTGCCCCACCATGCGCAATTCGCCCGAGAGTCCCACCTCGCCGATCAATACGGTATCGGCTCTTATAGGCACATCCCGCAGCGATGAAGCAATCGCAGCCGCTACTGCCAGGTCCGCAGCTGGCTCCTCCACTTGGATGCCCCCGACTACATTTACAAACACATCCTGGTCACCCAAACGCAAGCCGAGACGGCGAGCCAGCACAGCGCTCACCAGCAGCAAGCGGTTGAAGTCGATGCCGTTCGGTGTGCGGCGTGGGTTACCAAAAGCTGTCGGGCTGGAAAGCCCCTGCACCTCCACCAGGATCGGGCGTGTACCTTCCATCGTCACAGCGATAGCACTGCCAGGTGCGTTCACCATGCGCTCCGCCAGGAATGCCTCGGAGGGGTTGGTAACCTCCACCATGCCCCGCTCGCGCATCTCGAATACCCCCACCTCGGAGGTGGCACCGAAGCGGTTCTTCACCGACCTGAGCAGCCGGTAAGACTGAAAGCGATCTCCCTCCAAATAAAGCACCGTATCCACAATGTGCTCTAGCACCCGTGGACCTGCAATGGCGCCTTCCTTGGTCACATGCCCGATGAGGAAGATGGCTATCCCAGAGCTCTTTGCCAGCTCACGCAGCCTCGAGGCACATTCGCGCACCTGTGTGACACTACCCGCACCGGACTCAAGCTCGGGCATATAGGTGGTCTGGATTGAGTCCACGATCACGAGGGCAGGCTTGATTGCACTGATATGCTCGAGTATCGCACCGAGGTTGGTCTCTGTGACGAGCAGCAGCCCTTCAGGCATCTCACCCTGCTCATCCTTGAGCAGGCGCAAGGCGCGCATCTTTATCTGCCGTTCCGACTCTTCCCCCGAGATGTAAAGCACTTCCATTGTGCGTGCCATCTTGAGCGCCACCTGCAGCAATAAGGTGCTCTTGCCAATGCCAGGGTCTCCACCGACCAGGACGATCGAGCCTGGCACGATGCCCCCACCCAGAACACGCGCGAATTCCCCGATTGAGAGCGCCCAGCGCTCATCGGCATCGCCCTCGATCTCGTTCAATCGCTGGGGTGTTGAGGCACCGCTCAGGCCGCGCCCGGCAGCATGCACCGACTTTGCAGGTGCAGCAATGATTTCCTCCACCATACTGTTCCAGGCACCGCACTGCGGGCAGCGCCCCATGGGGCGGGCAGCCGTGCGCCCGCATTGTTGGCATACATATTGAGTGTGTGTTTTTGGCATACTTGGGATTATACCTTTGCTAGCGGAAATGATTGGGTATATATTTATAAATGACCTCTTTTTCTCACCCCAAAAGGGCAACGATATTGGATTCCTAATAATCAATATATTCAGAACTTATAATAATTCTTCTGATTAGAAATTAACAGGTTTCTTTAAAAAGCACACCAAAACATTGCTCCCGGTGACATGGTCGTCATCGGGAGCAATGATCAATAGTTATAGGTAAGGTTTTGGATACTTTTAATATCTGGGAAAAAATGAAGGGTCCTACGCCGCTTCGGCTGCGGGCTCTCTCTCCACTTCACGACGCAACACCACCTCTTCCTCACTGTAGTCAACCACAATGGTATCTCCATCTGTGAAGGTGCCCGAAAGAAGCGCATCCGAAAGCGCATCCTCCACCTTCTGCTGGATGACGCGCTTCAAGGGTCTGGCACCCATCTCGGGGTCATAACCAAGTTCAGCCAGCTTATCCAATGCTAGCGGGGTGGCAATCAGCGAGATATCATGGTCTTTCAGGCGTTCGGACACTTTATCCAGCTCCAGCCTAACAATCTCCTGGATATCTTGCTTGCTGAGTGCCCGGAATACGATGACCGAATCCAACCGGTTGATGAACTCAGGTCGGAACACGCGCTTGAGCGAATCCATCAGCTTCTTGCGCATCTCCTCGTAAGCGAGTTTTTCCCCGGTCTGCTCATCTTGTTTTAGGGCAAAGCCCAAGGAGGTTTGCCGTTTGATCATCTCAGCCCCAATATTGGAAGTCATCACCACAATGGCATTCCGGAAATCAACCTTGCGCCCGCGCGCATCGGAGAGATGTCCCTCTTCCATGATCTGCAATAACATATTATGGGCTTCAGGGTGGGCTTTCTCAACTTCGTCAAATACCACGATCGAATATGGACGCCTGCGTAAGGCTTCGGTAAGTTGTCCGGCTTCATCATACCCCACGTACCCAGGAGGTGCACCCACCAGCCGGCTGACGCTATGGCGTTCCATGAACTCAGACATATCCAATTGGATCAGGGCATCCTCGCTCCCAAACATGAAGCGCGCCAGGGCTTTGGTAAGCTCAGTCTTGCCCACTCCGGTGGGACCCAGGAACATAAATGAACCAATTGGGCGGCGCGGGTCTTTCAAACCTGCCCGGGCGCGCCGAACGGCTTTGGATATCGCCTGGATGGCTTCATTCTGCCCAATAATATACTTCTGCAGTTCACCTTCCATCTGCAGCAATCGTTCCGATTCAGCCTGGGCGATCTGCATCACCGGCACGCCTGTCCACATCGCCACCACCTCAGCAATATCCTCCGAGGTTACAGTGGGGCTGCTGGCGCGATCCCAGCTTGTGCGTAGGAAATCCAGCTGGCGTTCTAACTCATCCATGCGCTCCTGAATGTCCTGGGCATCAACCGCGCGCCCATCTTCGAGTGCAAGCGCATGATCTTGGCGCAAACCCTTGAGTTGTATCATCAGTTCCTTGGCGGTCTTGGCAGCCTGGCTCTTATACATGCGCACACGGGAAGAAGATTCGTCGATCAAGTCAATGGCTTTATCTGGCAGGAAGCGCTCAGTGACATAGCGTGCAGAAAGGTGTGCCGCTGCATCCAACGCCTCGTCGGAGATGGTGAGACGGTGGTGCTCTTCATAAGCCGTACGTACCCCGCGCAGGATCTCGATCGTCTCGTCTACGGTGGGTTCGTCTACCATTATGGGTTGGAAACGCCGTTCAAGCGCGGCATCGGACTCAATATATTTTCGGTATTCATCCATCGTGGTGGCACCAATCACCTGCAGCTCGCCGCGTGAAAGGGCAGGCTTCAGGATGTTGGCTGCATCCACGGAGGAGCCGGCTGCCCCAGCCCCGACGAGCATATGCACCTCGTCGATGAACAGGATGGCTCCCGATGATTTTAGTTCGTCTATAACCCGTTTTAAACGCTCTTCGAACTGCCCGCGATACATGGTCCCTGCCACGAGGGACCCCACATCCAGCTGCATGACACGCTTATTCATCAGGGGTGCCGGGACATCATTCTCGACAATTCGTTGGGCTAAACCCTCCACGATGGCAGTCTTACCCACCCCAGGCTCGCCGATCAATGCCGGGTTGTTCTTGTTCCGTCGTGCCAGGATCTGGATCACGCGTTCGATCTCCATCTGCCTGCCAATCACCGGGTCCAGTTTATTCTCTTCAGCCAGGCTGGTCAGGTCAGTAGCCAGCTGGTCCACCATGGGTGTTTTTCCCTTACCAGGTTCCTTCGAGGATTGCTCACCTGCTCCAACTGCCGAGCGCTTTGCTGCCTGGTCAGTCGGGGTAGTATGGGTGCTTTCTTCCAGCACCCTGCGCGTCTGGCGCCTGATCTGCTCAGCCGAGACGCCCAGTTTTCGCAGCACCTCCAAAGCCACCCCTTCACCCAGCTGCACCAAACCCAGCAATAGATGTTCGGTCCCAATATAATGGTGTCCCATTTTGCGGGCTTCTTCGACGGCATTTTCCAATGCCCGTTGAACGCCTGGTGAAAGGTCGAGTTTTGCAGATGTCTCAGTCCCCACACCGGTAATGCGGATAATAACTTCTTCCATCCGTACTGCATCCAAACCCAGCTCGCGTAACACCCTGCCGGCTACACCACCTTCTTCCTTCATCATACCCAGCAAGAGATGCTCAGTGCCGATATAATTCTGGTGCATCCGCTCCGCTTCCTGGTGTGCCAGGCTTAATACTCTTCTTGCTCGCTGTGTAAAACGTTCCATTCCAGCCATAACAATTTCCTCATTGTTCATTCTATCAGGATATAATTTGTCCGATTGAAGATTCTACCAGAGTTTACTCTCCCTGAATGTATTAATTGTGTTAGATTCCGTTAAGCATCGAATAAATATTGGTCTATTCAATAAGTTGGGGATGGTCTTTTTCTACAGAACAAAATTGGCGGTCAATAGACCGCCAATTAATTTGACTTCAGTTAAAATCTTGCTGGTTTAGGTACCCAGGACTGTTTTTTCTAACTTAGTAGACAGCCCCTGGTTATTCTTCTGATGGAACGGGCAAATTTTCAATAGTTAATTTTACGCGGCAGGCCTTTAGCTTGCTCAATCCAATCTTCAACCTGATTGAGCGCGGGTAGCTTTCGCACCAGCTTCTTTTCTTCATTCACCGACTCTAATGTGGTAAACAGGTTGGCTGGATTGCGTGTGGCTAATTCCACCACGGTGTCTACACCAGCCATCTCCAACAGATCGGCGTACTCAGAGCCGACCCCCTTGATACGGAACAGGTCGACGTGGTTAACCCATTTCAAAACCAAGTTATGACCGATCCCAGTAGCCTCGGCGACTTCTTCCCTGCCTTTGGGGAAAGCGCCTTTCTCCAGCAGGTCAAGCAGGTTATTGATCCCGATAGCATTCAGCTTGGCAGCATACACCGGACCAATACCTTCGATATATTCAAGGTTGGATTTGAATTTATCATCCTCCTCTAGAGTGGTGTCGTCACCCTTAGTCTCTGAAACAACAGCCTCAACTGAGATCGGTTCAACTGGTGCCACCGCAAGAGATGGTTCCTCAACAGGCAACTCTGCGGCTGCCTCTTCAGTTACTTCCTCAGTTTCTTCCTCAGTTACTTCCTCGGCCAGAGTTGAATCGGTGTTCACCTCACCGGAAAGCATCATTTCATAATCCATATTGGCATATGCCATCGAATCCACTTTGCGTAAGGATAATCCTATCCGTCTTCGTTCAGGGTCTACTTTGATTACCCGCAAGGTCACAACATCACCTTCTTTAACCACCTCTTTGGGGTGATTGATACGCTGGTCACTCAGCTCAGATATATGGATCAGACCCTCTAAGTCTTCGTCCAGCCTGGCGAACGCCCCAAATTTTGTTAGATGTGTGATCGTACCTTCCACAAGCTGACCTTCCTTCAAGCTCGATACTTTTACCGTCCAGGGGTCGGGCTGAAGCTGGCGAATGGACAGACCAATGCGCTTACGTTCCTGGTCAACTGCAATGACCTTGACCCTGACTTCCTGTCCAACTTTTAAAACTTCATTTGGATGCTCAATACGCTCCCAGCTGATCTCAGAAAGGTGCACCAGACCATCAGCGCCATCGATATTGACAAAGGCTCCGAATTCCGCCAGACTAGTTACGCGGCCGGTTTTTATCGCACCTTCGTGCAGCTCATCCAACAATCGGTCCTTGATGGTCTCACGAGTTTCCTGCAGCGCTGAGCGTTCCGACAAGATCAATCGATGACGGGCGCGGTCGACTTCAATAACCACTACCTTGATCGGCTCACCCACCATCTTGCTCCAGCGGATATCAACTGTTTCATTTTCCTCCACTCGCCTCATTACGCTTACCTGGGAGGCTGGGACGAAACCGCGCAGTAAACCGAGTGGGACGATCAACCCACCTTTGTTGTACCCGATCACACTGCCATCAAATGCATCGCCTGAAGCTTTCATCGTTTCAGCATCTAACCAATCTTTTTCTTCACGGGCGCGCATATAAGAGAGGACCAAATTACCACTTGGATCCTCCGGGTTAAGGACATATACAGGTATTTCCTGACCAACCTGGAAACTTGCAAATGTCTCTGCGGGGATTTGTTCCTTCTCTTTCCCCGATATCACCCCTTCTGATTTGGTTCCGATGCTTACCAGGATTTCATTCTCTCCTAGGCTGGCGATAACACCTGTCCTTATCTCGCCCTGCTTCGGAAAATCAAGGTTTAAACCCTCTTCCTCCAAAAGTTTTTCCATTGAGCCCGCGCTTACTGTTGGGTGTTCTTCTGGGGTTTTTGCGTTTATCTGTCCTTCTGGTGCTTCCTCCTGCCCAACCTGGGCATCTGGCTGATCCATATGTTTACTCCGGTTAAATTGAAATTCGAACCTTCATTATACACTAGTTTTATCTAAGATTCCCGACCGGAAGAAGACTTTCTAACATCCTTGACGAAATGCCAATAATAAGCAAAAATAATATGTTATGAGACAAATTAACTCGGCCGACAGCTTTTCACTGCGACCAGCAACCCTGGCTGATGCCAGCACAATACGGCACATTATTTCCCAGGTCAGGATCAATCCCTTGGCTTTGGATTGGCATCGATTTATGTTAGCAATTGATCCATACGGTCAAGTGATTGGTTGTGGCCAGGTCAAACCACATTCGGATGGCTCAATCGAGCTGGCATCCATCGCTGTCCTGCCAGAATGGCGCAACCATGGGATTGCCCGCCGGATCATCGAATACCTGCTTGAGCAGCACCCTGGCAGGATCTATCTCACCTGCCAGTCGCAGCTTGGTCCCATGTATCGGAAATTCGGATTTCAAGTCCTTCAGACCGCTGAACTGACACCCTATTTCAAGCGCTTAAATCGGATTGTCACTTGGATCGAAAAATTAACTCGCCAACCTCGCAGAATGCTGGTGATGAGGCGGGGTTAGAAGCAGTTCTTCGGATATCTTGAGAAATTACTTGGGGGGTATTTTGCTCATGGCGTATTCCGCCAAGGCGGTGATCGTCAAGCTTGGGTTGACACCCGGGTTACCAGGCATAATTGAACCATCCACCACGTATAATCCGGGGTAATTGTGAACTTGAAAATTCACATCGACAACCCCTTCTTTTTCATCCCGACCTAAAGGAACACCTCCCATCAGATGTGCCGTTATCGGGAAATTGAATAAGCTGTCCATGAAGGTAGCCATGGGAATCCCATTCATTTTCTGCGCAAACTGACGCGTGATGGTGTTGCTAATAGCGGGTGATTTAGGTAGTTGCACACCTTGTTCTTTCTGAAACATCACTCCTTTACCGAAAAGTGTAAATATATTCCGACCCAAGCGCATCTTCAACAGCTCTTCTACAGGTTGCATCATTAACAGGATAGTCGTATAACGCGCCCAGCGTGAAAAGAACCTGGCATAGAGAAAATCAATAGGATGGCGGATAATTTCCCATAGGGTTCTCAAGATACGCGCGGGGATAGTCCCTCCTTCAACTAAAGGTGCGGTGATATTACGTAATAGCGATGACCCATCAGAGAAACGCACAGGTTCTATATTCGTCACTCCGTCCACGCAAAATATAGAGGTGATGGCAATTCCTTTTGAATAATCCGTCCCCTTCTCTCGGCTGCCTGCCCCTTGTAAATTTTCACTGTTTGTACGCACATTGTCACCTAGACGGTCGGAAAGTCTCGGCAGTGAATGGGTCTGCTCACGGCAGCGGAAGAGCAATTCCAATGTTCCCAGAGCCCCTGCTGCAATAATGACATTCCGTGCTCGCACTGTCAAGTGAGGACGGGAAATCCACGCCGTTGTCTTTTTATAAACTACCTCGTAACGAGCGCCATCTGTGACCTCTTTCCCAAAAGGACGGATGTCCCTGACAGTGGCTTCAGGCAGGATTTGAACCCCTAATTTTTCTGCGAAATATAAATAATTCTTCGGTAGGGTGTTTTTGGCATTATACCGGCAACCGACCATGCAACCTCCGCAGAAATTACAGCCCGTCCGGGCTGGTCCTTCACCATCAAAGTATGGATCGTTAACGGCCTTATTTTCCTCACCAAAAAAAACACCTACTTCGGTTGGACGGAAAGTGTCAGCGGCATTGTGCTCAACCGCAATTTCCCGCAGGATCTCATCAGCTCTCCACAAGCGAGGATTGGTCACTACACCGAACATGCGCTTGGCAGTGTCGTAATGCGGGCGGAGAACAGTCTTCCAATTCGCCAGGTTATGCCAGCTCGGTGCTTCAAAGAGGCGGTCATCTGTCTCCAATAGCACATTGGCATACATCAAACTTCCCCCTCCGACACCACTGCCTCGCAATGCAATCGCTCCATTCAGAAATGATAATTCCCAAAGGCCAAAGCAGCGTAAAAAAGGAAGCCAAAGCGATTTCCAGATATTCCAATTTGTCTTTGGGAAATCCGAGTCCTCGAAACGTTTCCCCCGTTCTAACACCAGGACAGAATATCCTTTTTCAGCCAGGCGCATGGCTGAAACGCTTCCGCCAAAGCCTGAGCCAATTATCACATAATCATACACGCGTGCATCCATGGTCTTAATCCTCCCAAAATAAGTTTGGAATGGCTCCCAGGGTTTGATCACCCACCCTGCGAGTATTGATAGAACCCTCTTCCCGATTTCCTGCCCTGGTATCCCGCGTCAACCATCTTACGAAGCAACGGGCACGGGCGGTATTTATCATCCCCGAGGTCGCGCTGTAATACTTCCATCACGAACAAGACCACATCCAATCCTATCAGGTCCGCCAGTGCCAGGGGACCCATGGGGTGGTTCATCCCCAGCTTCATCACGGTGTCAATCGCTTCAGGTGTACCAATGCCTTCCTGCAGGGCGAAGATGGCTTCATTGATCATTGGACAGAGGATGCGGTTGGAAATGAAGCCGGGTGAATCGTTGGCTTCAACCGGTTCTTTGCCCATCCTCCGGCATATTTCCACTGTAGTTGCGGCCGTTTCTGCTGAGGTTGCCAGGCCGCGGATTACCTCCACCAGCTTCATTAGTGGCACCGGGTTCATGAAATGCATCCCGATCACATTTTCCGGATGTTTGGTAACCGCTGCGATTTTGGTAATGCTGATCGATGAGGTGTTGCTTGCCAAGATCGCCCCCGGCTTGGCGATTTGGTCCAGCTCGCGGAACAGTTTGAGCTTCAGCTCGGGGTTTTCCGTGGCAGCTTCAATTACCAGGTCAGCACCAGAGACACCATCCAGAGTCATACCGGTTTTTATATTCAAAGCAGCTTGCTTTTGCTCTTCAGTAATCGCTTCCTTGCTCAACAGCTTCTCAACTGATTTTGTGATCGTGGCCTGTGCCCGTTCCACCTGGCCCGGAACCACATCCATCATAGTCACTTCGTACCCTGAGGTTGCCGCCACCTGGGCAATCCCGTTTCCCATCGCCCCCGCCCCGACTACAAAAATCGAATGAATGTCCATGTGTTCCTCCTTATTCTTTCAACACTAGTTCAAACTCTACGCGTTGTAAGGGTACAATATATTTTGTCCCTAAATTGGTAGATTAAATCAATAGGAGAATTCTATCAAGCAATTATTATGATATATTCTCGTCGGTAAATTTGTAATCTCCATGAAATAGTACTCATTCCACCTCGATCGCCATTGCCACTGCTTCTGATCCTCCCAGGCAGAGAGAAGCAATCCCCTTCCTTAACCCGCGGTCCTTAAGCGCAAAGATGAGGGTAGCTAACAGGCGTGCCCCGCTGGCACCAATCGGGTGCCCCAACGCGATCGCCCCGCCATTGACGTTTACTTTATCCCAATCCCAGCCTTGATCAGCCAGCTCATAGCCATTGGACAATGCCTGGGCAGCAAAAGCTTCATTAAGCTCTATCAGGTCCACATCCGTCAGCTTCCACCCGACCTGCCTCAACACCACAGGGATGGCCTTAGCCGGTGCAGCAAACAGGTATTTCGGTGCGAGGGCGACATTCCCATAACCCAGGATGCGTGCCAGGGGTTGAACACCCATTTGTTCGGCCTTTGCCCGACTGGCTACCACCACCGCGGCTGCACCATCGTTCAAGCCAGGGGCGTTCCCTGCAGTCACTTTGCCTTCCTTTTGGAATGCTGGCCGAAGACTGGACAACCCCTCCAAAGTGGTGTCTCGCCGGGGCGTCTCATCCATATCCACCACTGTCACCTGCCCCTTGCGACCCTTCACTTCCACCGGGGCAATCTCCTGCTTGAATTTTCCGCTGTCCATCGCTGCGATGGCTTTCATCTGGCTTTTATAGGCAAACTCATCCATCGCTGCCCGCGAGACATTGTACTCATTGGCGATAAACTCTGCTGCATCCCCCATGCCCCAATTTTCAAGGGAGCACCACAGACCATCTTTAAGCAGTGCGTCAGTCAGCTGCGCATGCCCAAAACGCAGGCTGCCGGTTCGTCCATCCACCAGGAAGGGAGCCCGGCTCATGCTTTCCATGCCTCCAGCAACAAATAGTTCTCCATCACCGGCTCGAATTGCCTGAGCAGCCAGCATGGCTGCCTTTAATGCTGAACCGCACACTTTATTGATCGTAAACGCCCCCACCGATACTGGCAAACCGGCATGAATGACTGCCTGGCGCGCTGGGTTTTGCCCTAAACCAGCCGAAACCACATTCCCCATAATGACTTCATTGATATCCGCTGGGTTGGGTATGCCAGCACGTTCCACTGCCGCTTTCACAACCCATGCCCCCAAGTCAATAGCCGTCAGACAGTTGAAACCACCCTGAAAACTCCCGGATGGTGTACGTACAGCGCTTAAAATAACCGCCTCTTTATTCTTATCGCTCATTTTCGTTTCTCCTGGAAGTTCCGTTATTGGATGAAGTAGATTATGGTTTTTGAATTAGCGAACCTCAGTTAGGATGGGTCATATTAATGGTTTATTTTACTTCCCATATCTCTTTCACCCTTTGGAAAGTTTCCTGCAATAATTCTGGCAGCACACGTGTCTGAGATATCGATGACATAAAGTTAGTATCTCCAGCCCAACGGGGCACGACGTGGAGATGCACATGGTCTAAAACCCCCGCTCCAGCTGCACTGCCTATATTCATGCCTATATTGAACCCCTGGGGTGAATAGAGTGTCCCCAACACCTGCAACGCCCTGGCAGCCAGGTCCATGATTTCCGAGCGGGAGTTGGTTTCCAATAAATCCAGAGACGGTTGGTGCTCATAAGGGATAACCATCAGGTGACCGCTGGTATACGGGAAGCGATTTACCATCACAAAAGCATTTGGTCCACGAAAGACAATCAGGTTATCGGGACCATCGGCTTTTTTTAGTCCATTACAGAAAATACAACCTTCTTCAGTTTTAGGTGCCTGAATGTATTCCATACGCCACGGAGACCAGAGATAATCCATAAGACTGGCTTATTGTAGCAAAGAATCAGACTTTGCGGAATAGTTGACATCATAAAATAAAGCGTGTATCCTCATACGTATGTCTCAGATTCCACTTTTCTCACCTCACATTCCCGTTTCATGGTCAGTTTCTGACCTGAATCGTTATCTGCGCGAGCTGCTTGAATCTGATGAGCTGCTTCAAGACGTATGGGTGCAGGGCGAGGTTTCCAATTTCTCGCGCCCTGCCTCGGGTCATTTATATTTCACGCTAAAGGATAACTCAGCTTCATTACGGTGCGTGATGTGGCGCAATGCTGTAATTAGGCAAAGTTTCCTGCCTCGTGATGGCGATGCCATCGAAGTCCATGGTGCCATCAGTGTCTATGAAGCTGGTGGGCAATACCAGCTTTATGCTGACGTCTTTCGCCCGGTAGGTGAAGGCGCCCTGTACCAGGAATTTTTACGCCTGAAAGCCTTGCTGGAATCTGAGGGGCTGTTCGACCAGGGACGTAAACGGCCTATCCCATCCAAACCCAAGCGGATTGGAATCGTCACTTCCCCAACCGGGGCTGCCCTGCAAGATATTCTCAACACGCTTCAACGGCGCTACCCGCTGTTGGAGGTAGTGCTGGCACCCACACCTGTCCAGGGGGAGGAGGCTCCCCTGGGGATCATCACGGCTTTGCGTGATGTCGTGCGATTCGCCAACCCCGATGTGGTCATCCTGGCACGCGGGGGTGGATCAATCGAGGACCTGTGGGCATTTAACGATGAACGCGTGGCACGTGCGATTGCAGCATCACCCGTACCCGTTATCACCGGGATCGGCCATGAAACTGATTTCACGATTGCCGATTTTGTATCCGACCTGCGTGCTCCCACCCCCACAGCCGCAGCAGAGCTTGCCACACCCAATCAGGCTGACCTGCGTATCGATCTCTCCGAGCTGAATGAGAGCCTTAATCGCCTATTTCTGACTTACCAAAGCGAGCTGAGATGGGCTCTCAAGGAGCTCCAGAACCGCCTGGATAGGAATTCTCCTATCGCACAGATACAAACCGATATCCAGCGGGTTGACGAGTTGGAACATCGTATGGGTGCCTCCATTCAGCACAAACTTCAGCTTACCCGAACCCACCTGATGGGTATAATCCAACAAATGGCTGCCCTCAGCCCCAATGCCGTCTTGGAAAGAGGCTATGCCATTGTCACCAACCAGGCAGGCCAGGCGATTTCCCGTGTGGGCCAGGTAAGCGCTGGGGAGGCATTAAGCGTGCACGTCAGCAATGGGGATTTTGGTGTGCATGTGAACAGAAGATGAAACGAATGATAAGATTTTATTTTGATCGGGTATCCTTGAGGAAAAAGAAAATAAATCCCCAATAGTCTGATTTTCTTGGATACTTATTCTGTAGTCCTTTATGCACAGAATTATGGTGATTTTCTCGGGTCATGAGAAGATTGCTTTGAACAGCATAAACTACTGGGATCACAATGACAAATTAAGAGATAAAGGAGTAAGCCATGTCTGCTGCAAAAACAAAAACTAAAACCAATCTGTCTCTCGTGGAAGAACTTTCCTATGAGCAGGCGCTGGCAGAGTTGGAAAGCATCGTTGCCTCACTTGAAGCGAACCGGCTCTCACTCGAGGATTCCATGGCTCTCTTTGAACGCGGCCAGGCATTGACGAAACATTGCATTGAGCTGTTGGATAAGGCGGAGCTGCGGGTAAAAAAGTTGTCCGGTGATAGCCTAGTGGATGAAGCAATTGAAGATTAGGGAGATCGTATGTCCATCTTTCATAATTACGTCTTAATAGCTGGCTTAATTGCCTGGGCGATAGCCCAGACAATTAAGCTGCCTTTGGAATACCTGCAAACACATCGTTGGAACTGGGCACTATTAGTTCAGGCTGGAGGCATGCCCAGTTCCCATGCTGCCTTGCTGGTGGGGATCACCCACGCGATAGGTCTCTCCGTCGGTTTCAATTCGCCGTTATTTGCCCTGGCATTTGCCATGTGCATGATCGTCATTTATGATGCCACCGGTATCCGGCGCCAGGCTGGTATACATGCCGAGCGGATCAATACCATGATCAACGACCTGGCAGCCGGGCAACCAGTAAAGCAGGAGCAATTGGCTGAAGTCCTGGGCCACACACCGCTGGAGGCGCTGGGTGGTATTCTGCTCGGATTGATTGTCGCTCAATTTACCTGGATGATCTGGGTAAAGTAGGTTCTTTACTTTGTTTTAGTATCTGGGTGCGCTCAAAATCGATCACCCGCTTCAGCGTAGCTTCTAGGGTAAAGCGAGGCTCGTAGCCAATCAGTTGGTGCACCTTCTCCAGATCTGGCACTCGACGACGCATGTCCTCGAATCCCGGTGCGTAGGCTTCCTCGTAAGGCACATAGATTACCTTGGATTGGCTGCCCGTGGCTGCAATCACCAATTCTGCCAACTCGCAAATGGTCACTTCTTCTGTTGATCCGATGTTAAACACCTGCCCCACTGCTGCGGGGTTAGATGATAGTTTGTTGATTGCGTCGATGATGTCTGCCACATCTGCAAAACAGCGTGATTGCTCTCCATCTCCATAGACGGTGATGGGCTCATTTAACAAAGCCTGGCGAACGAAACGAGGAATTACCATTCCATACCGCCCTGTCTGGCGTGGTCCGACGGTGTTGAAGAAACGCATCACCACCACCGGTAAACCGAACTGCCGGTAATATGCCAGCCCGAGGAACTCGTCAATTGCCTTTGAGGTTGCATACGCCCAGCGGCTGTGGCTGGTGGGACCCATCACACAATCATCCTCTTCATTAAATGGCACTTTGAAGCCCTTCCCGTATACCTCGGAGGTGGAAGCCAGCATCACTTTACAGCCGTAACGGTTAGCGGTTGTCAACACGGCCTCCGTACCCATTATGTTGGTAACAATGGTATTCACCGGGTCTTCTACAATGAGCTTGACACCAACGACGGCTGCCAGATGAATGATAATGTCCGCTTCGCTGGTCAGGCGGTCGAGCACCAGGCTGTTCGTGATGGTCTCTCGCACGAACAGGAAACCTGGCATCGGCAACAGGTGTGAGATATTATCCAATCTTCCCGTTGAAAGGTTATCAATTGCGACCACCGTATGACCGTTGTGCACCAGCAGCTCACACAGGTGGCTGCCAATAAAACCTGCTCCGCCAGTGACCAGAATTTTCTCTTTCATGCGATTTCGCTCCCTTGTCTGCATTCCACAGTTTTTTACATCACCGCCAGATATACTTGATGATAATGGATTGTAATACAGAATGTCAGTCCGTTGACAAATTATTCATCTCACATTTATGCCTCATCCATCTTAGTAAATATATATTTTGTTCATCAGAAAGTTTAAATTACGAATTTCTGCTGATCTAAAATCAATAGGTATTGTTACCAGTTTGGAGTTGCATTTGTGAAGTTCGGCGCGATAATATCATCAGTATCCATTCACTCCACTTTTCTGACCAGGGGAGGCAGAGATAAGCAGAGCAGGATCAGCCATAGAGGAATCAATTAAATAGTAGCTACAACACAACATGGAGGATTTCAATGAGAAATAAATCAAATGTCGTGGCATTAATCGTTATTCTAAGCTTTGGACTGACGCTTGCCTGGGTGTTCGGCGCACAAACATCTTCGGGTGTTGCAGCTTCTCCCAATGCTGAGTTGCACGTCTGCCCATCGGGCTGCGCTTTCGACAATGTTCAGGATGCTGTCGACGCAGCCACCGAGGGAGATATCATCAAAGTGGCTGAAGGCACCTACGCCGGCGTGAGCGCACGGGAGGGGCTCACCCAGACGGTTTATCTAAGCAAAACCCTCACCATCCAGGGTGGCTACACCAAAAGCAATTGGGTCACTCCCAATCCGGAGGTCAATATCACCACGCTGGATGCCCAGGGGCAGGGGCGTGTATTCTATATCAGCGGACATCTCTCTTCACTCATCGCCGGACTTCATATCACAGGTGGTAATGCAATGGGGTTAACGCCTAACCAAAAGGGTGGCGGGATTTTCATGAACGCTAACCGAAACTGGGACGAAGAACCCACCACATTCAAAAATAATCATATCTACGGAAATACAGCCCGGGATGGTGGTGGGGTCAATGATGATAGTTATGGCTCGGTGTTCAGTGGAAACACCTTCAGTTCGAATTCTGCCCAAGTGGCAGGTGGTGGAATGGCCACAAGATACGCATTTTCAATAATGAATAACCTCTTTGAGAATAACAGCGCTTCTTCGGGTGGTGGACTGGCTGTGCTGTGGGGGAGTGTCGTTCTGCAAGGCAATACTTTCACGGGTAACAGTGCCGGAGATTCAGGCGGTGGGCTGTTCAGCTACGACAGTGAATTGGTTTCTGACGCAGATAGTTTCAAATCAAATAGCGCTCAATATGGTGGTGGATTGGCTATCTTTAGAGACCCATATAAACAGAGCTGGCAATATGTCAATGTGGTCAACACCCTCGTTGCAAATAACCAAGCTAGTGTAGAGGGAACGGGCATCTACATATCCGGCATTTTGCTCCATTTGTGGCATACCACTCTGGCAAGTAATACCGGTGGGGATGGCAGCGGGCTTGCTATTGGTAACTACAATCCCTGGTCTGAAGCGTACAAATCCAGTGTGGACCTACGCAATACGATTGTAGCGAGCCAAACCATCGGCTTGAAAGTCAGCGATGGTAGCTCGGTAGCGGTTGATAGTATCCTGTGGTACAGTACCCCCTTCACCGTTACGGAGGTGCCCGCGGCAGAAGTGTCATTGGTCAACCAGCTTACAGGTAACACAGATTTCAGCGACCCAGACCACGGCAATTTCCATATCGGCCCAGCTTCAGCTGCACGTGACACCGGGATGGTGAGTGGGGTACCTACCGATCTCGATGGATTGGTCCGTCCTATGGGATTCGGTTATGATCTGGGTGCCTATGAACACGCAGATGCTGCCCTCAGTCTGCTTAAAACGCCCTCGCTGAGTGGTGCCAATGTGGGTATGGAGCTAACTTATCAAATTGTGCTCACCAGCACCGGTGTGGGAGACAATAACAATGTCGTGTTCACCGACACGCTGGACAGCCCACAACGCATCATATCAGTTGAATCACTTGAAGGGAACTGCATTATCGAAGACCCAGGTTGGGGTGGTACGGTCATCTGTGAACCCGGTAACCTGAACATCGGTGATGTGATCAATGTCCTGGTTACAGTTGAGGTCGACGCCAGTACGCCTCTCAGACAGGCGTTGACCAACTCGGTTGTCGCGCGGGCGGACAAGGCTGCCAACAGAATCCAGTCCATCGTGTATGCTCAGGACTGCCACGTGCGTATTGGTGATAGCTCCACAGAATACACTTCTGTCCAGGCTGCTGTTGATGCGGCTTACTCGTTTGCTTTGATCAAGGTGGCAGGTACCTGCGTAGGAGTGTTTGGACCAGAGGATATCCGTCAACAGGTTTACCTGGACCAGAGCCTGACCATCCAGGGAGGATATAGCACCAGCAACTGGACCATGCCTGAACCGAAGATCAACATCACCACTTTGGATGCTCGCGGGCTGGGTCGTGTGTTCTATATCCTGGGTGATAGCGGTCTCAACACAATCACCATCGATGGCTTTGGCATCACCGGCGGGAATGCTTATGGGCAGATCGGAGACCATGATCCAACTGGGAGAAATGGAAGCTCAGGCGGAGGAATTTATATATACGGTGGGAATGATCAGATCACGCTATCCAATAACCACATCTATAACAACACAGCCGGTGGTGGTGGGGGATTGACCACTAGCTTCTGCAGTGGAACCCAACTCACCAATGACACCTTCACTGGTAACTATGCTGGGAGTGGAGGTGGTGGGTATTATCTGCATGCTGGCGGTGCTAATCTGACGGATGTGATCTTCGACTCGAATGTTACTGCCGGTAACGGCGGTGGGATCGATGTGATTGCTGGTAATGCTAATATTGTACGCGGAGCATTTATCAATAATCATGCGGGTGGAATTGGTGGTGCGATGCAAGCTGAAATGGGCTGGTCTATCAACGAGTCGGTTATCTACTCTAATACAGCTAAGTATGGTGGCGGGATTGGTATATCTGATTTCACGAATTGGTCCACGCACACCAGCATCATCAATACAGTTATTGCTGAAAATTCAGCCAGCCAGGAAGGCTCGGGTGTATACATCCCTTCGGGTCAAAGTTTACATCTGCTTCACACCACCCTGGCGCGCAATACGGGTGGGGATGGCAGTGGTGTAACCCTGGGCTGGTACGACTGGATGTCGCCAGGAAGCTCAACCTTGCTAATGACGGACACTATCATGTCTTATCAGGATGTTGGAATCCGTGTAGTTGACGCCAGCAATATCACAGCGGATGGGATATTATGGTTTGCCAATTCAGATAATGTCTGGCAATCGCCGGATGCCACCGTAGTCTTGATGAGTGAACACACTGGTGACCCAGCCTTTCTTAACCCAGATTTCGGTGACTATCACATCGGTGAAACCTCCGCCGCACGGGATATGGGCATACCAAGTGGAGTGTCTTGGGACATTGACGGCGAGCGCCGTCCAATGGGCCTCGGCTGGGACCTGGGCGCTGATGAGTACTTCCTAAACTCAACCTATCTACCGTTGACCATACGTAAATAATAGACCAGCATCTTAGTGCGGGCACCAAAGCTTTTAAAACAAACGCCTTGCATCAACGAGGCGTTTGTTTTGTTAACAACCTTCGTTCTACATTTCAAATCAGTCTCCATCACTTCTCCCATTTGAATACACACTCATATGGGGGAGGTTTTGTTTATACATCTCTCCCATACACGCTAATATGCGGGATGTTTTATTTTTACATCTCCCCCATATTGGTTTTTATATGGGGGAGGCAGGAGGCAGCTTTATACGCTATTCATTATCGATTCCTCATATCGATCCTGAATCAAGTTGTTTCCTTGATAAATCTAAAGATAGATCTCACACTAGAAGTCTTAAAATATTCCCAAATTTCTATAAACTGTTGTGGATTAGAACATTTGTGCTATAATATAATTGTAATTACTCACCCATCCCCCCTTAATCCCTCCTTCCCAAATTTGGGAAGGGGAAAAAGAGGTTTGGATTAGTAGTCCTCAGGGGAAACCACCTGCGGACTACTATTTTCCGATTATTTTACACTCAAAGATTAGCAGGCGATGTAAAAATTGTAAACCGGTGAGTAGTTACATATAATTATGATCTACACAGCTCCTCACCACCACCTATCTTGCATAGATAGAATAATTGAATGGATTTGTTTATTTTAAAACAACTCTGCTAATAGCATCATGCCTCATCCGCTCCTGCCGCCTCGGGGAATTTTTATCCCCACCCATATGATTTTCAATACCCAATTACCTCCAGCAGTCCTAGTCACCTGGATCCAGCTGCGCTGTTTGGCGTGGAATGGATGGGAAACACCTCCAATGAGCATATCCGAGTTTGCCTCTCTCATCGCTATTCACCCTAACCGGCTACACAGGCACCTGTCACAGCTTCATGATATATCCGCTCTGTCTTGGTCCACTACAAAAAATGGAGAGCTCATCCTGTCCTTCCCAGAAGAACCTACCGTCAGGATAGAAAATCAGGCTTCAGCACCTATTCTCGCAGGTTCTACGATTCCCTATTCCCAGGATAGAGAATCACTTGAGCCTCCCTCGTACTTTCCGCCTCAAATCTTGGGTTACCTATCCTATAAAGAGCATCCGGAAGGATTCTCGAATATTCAAGGTTGCCATAAACCGATACCTCGAGACCACTTTTGTGATGGCATCCCAATCCCGCCTAACCAGTCGTCTGACTCCTTGCCCCAAGCATCAATAAATAAAAAGCAGGCTTTTCAGCCTGCTAAGGAGTAAATATTGGAGAGGCGTCGACGGGATTTGAACCCGTGATCAGGGTTTTGCAGACCCTTGCCTTGCCACTTGGCCACGACGCCATAACTGAATTAATAGAGCGGGCGGTGGGATTCGAACCCATGACCTTCTCCTTGGCAAGGAGACGTTCTACCGCTGAACTACGCCCGCAAAACTAACATATATCTGGTCAGGAGTGCCGAGAGTCAGGATCGAACTGACGACACCGCAATTTTCAGTCGCGTGCTCTACCAACTGAGCTATCTCGGCCTATTATTTAGGTTCTCAATAATGCGGACTAATTTTACCAGATGAATGCTGATTGTCAAGCACCGCCCTAAAAGCGTATCCTGTCTAATCTAACCTTAACTTGCCTTTTAAAACAATATATGTAATAATAATAATGCGAACATCTGGGTGCCCCCCTCACCCAGGTGTTCGCATTTTAAAAATTATCCATCAAAATTCTATCTTTTAATCTATTTGTATTAATATTCACGACTATTTTACTTGACTTAATCAGGCATCTATCTATAATTAAACTGCAACGCTCCGAAAAGGCTCGCTAGGCGAAAGCTTGGTGCGCAGAGTCATGGATCTAAATCCATTTCCCCTGGTGGACATGATTCCAGACCGCCGATAATAGCAAACTAAGCGAAAGCTTGGGACGCAAAGTCATGGGTCTAAAGTCAGCTATGCTGACCATGATCGCCAGACCTCCGAACAGGCAAAACCAGTGAAAACTGGCGACGCAAAGTTATGGGTCTAAAACCAGCTATGCTGGTCATGACTGCCAGACTACCGAAGAGCGTTGAAATTATTTAACTAACTGAGCGGTTAAATCCCGCTCATCTGTTTTCTCCAATACTCCCACCCAGATTCGACCTGGGGTTTTAGCCTTGAAAGGGCTGCGTGCCTTCTTCCGTTTATTCCGGGAACTCACGTATTAGCCTCTTCCAAAAACACTCAGACTGCTATCACCGTTACGGATAAATCACAACCCTTGCCTTAGCTGGGATTGATGCGTATGTTATCTTTTATTTATTACTTGGGTCTAAGTATCTATCAAGTTAGTTAGGGGCGCCTGAAGCATCTAAATGTAATGCTATCATGAATTAATAATGGGTCGTTTATTATCCGAACTTCGCTAATTCCCGATAGCACTAATCGTTATAAAGGCGTATCGTTTAACCAATACCCCTTATTCTGATTTGTCTGGAGAGATGAGACGTTTGAGCGGTTTTAATTTGATGACCTCTGCAAAAAAAATACTACATACCCCACAAATGGCTAGAAGCACTAATTCCCTGGGATGCAAGGGTGAGAATTGGAACATATCTCGCAATCCGGGAAAGCTCAACACGATCGTCAAGAAAAATAATGCCCCCCCACTAACCCACCATAGGGCTTTGTTGGGGACGCGCAGTGACTGGAGAATGGATAAAGACTGCGATCGGTTGGCGAAAATCAGACTAAGGTTACCGATGACTAGTGAGACGAAGGCAAACATGCGCGCTTCCCCTTCGTTAAGGTTTTGGGAGAGTGCGAATGCGTAGACCCCTGCCACTACCACTAAAATACCCAATCCTTGTATCAGACCGGAAAGTATCATCGGACGACCGAAAAGTGGTGCGTTTAATTTACGTGGTGCACGTTTCATGATTCCCGGCTCATCTCCTTCCATCTCAAAGACCACTGAGCAAGCTGGGTCGATGATCAGCTCCAAGAAAAGGATGTGTACAGGCAATAACGCCAGAGGCCAGTCGAATAGAACGGGGATGAGAGACATGCCTGCAATCGGGATGTGCACCGCAAAGATAAATGCCATCGCCTTCTTCAGGTTATCGAAAATGCGACGACCCATTCGCACCGCAGCGACGATTGATGCAAAGTTATCATCCAACAATACCAATGCAGCGGATTCGCGGGCAACATCGGTACCACGTCCACCCATAGCAATGCCGATGTGAGCAGCTTTGAGTGCCGGGGCATCGTTCACACCGTCACCGGTCATAGCAACGATTTCACCATTTGCCTTTAAAGCCTGGACGAGGCGCAGTTTTTGCTCGGGCACTGCGCGGGCAAAGATGCACGTAGTCCGGATGCGTTCCTGTAATTCTTCATCGCTCATTACATCGAGTTCTGAACCGATAATGATCTGATCGGCAGGTTGCAATCCGATCTTAGTGGCAATATTACGGGCTGTGCCCGGATAATCGCCGGTAATCATGATCACCCGGATACCAGCGGTATAACAATCTTGCACTGCTTCAGGAACACCTGGGCGTACAGGGTCGGCCAAACCAATAATACCCAGATATTCAAAGGCGAAATCGTGCTGGTTTTCAGGTAAGTTATCTCTGTGGAAGCAGGCGCGTGCTACAGCAATC
>Ga0315273_10000752_pt1 | contig 35069 bp, 33 predicted proteins | sample YL17G02_0_MG_FD_205753 | JGI IMG/M metagenome (GOLD analysis project Ga0315273, IMG submission 205753) | Sediment microbial communities from Yellowstone Lake, YNP, Wyoming, USA - YL17G02_0 | ecosystem: Environmental > Aquatic > Freshwater > Lake > Sediment | place: USA: Wyoming | collected...
TGCCCATTTCCTCATCCCGAAGGAGCGCAGCGACTGAGGGATCTACTCTCCTGTTCACCCTGATCGGGGCAGCCGCAGTCCCCAGGCAAACCAGCTAGATCCCTCGGGCTTCGCCCTCGGGATGAGGAGGGGGGGTGCGGCCCTCGGGATGAGGAGGGGGGTGCGGCCCTCGGGATGAGGACGGGGTACGTCGGCCCTCGGGATGAGGAGGAGGTACGCCGGCCCTCAGGATGAGGAGCGGGCGCCGGCCCTCGGCATGAGAGGGGCCCAGAGGCACATTACCTTTCCCCCATGACCACCGAAACACCCAAGCGGCGGCGGCTGCCGCCCCCCACCGCCCTTAAACGCTTGCTGCCGCTGGTCCGGCCGCATGTCAGGGCGCTGGCGCTCGCCGCCGCGTGTCTGATTCTGAGTACCGCCGCCAGTCTGGCGTTTCCCCGCCTCACGGGATGGCTGCTCGATGCGGCTTTCCTGCAGGGCGGACGGGCGTCGCTGGACACCAAGGCATTGGAACTCCTCGCCGTGGTCGTGGCGCAGGCCGGACTCAACTACGGCCAGGCCTATCTCCTCGCCGCCACCGGCGAGCGCGCCATCGCGGGACTCCGGGAATCGCTGTTCTCCCGACTCCTGATGATGCCGCCCGGGTTCTTCGCGGAACGGAAGACGGGCGAGCTCGTCAGCCGGCTCACCACCGATATCGGGCTGCTGCAGGGGACGCTGAGCCACCAGATCGCCGAGTTCTCACGTCAAATCCTCACCTTGGCAGGCGGGATCACCATGCTAGTGGTGGTTCAGCCGCGGCTGACGCTCACCGCCCTCGGCGCTGTGCCGATCGCGGTGGGCGCGATCTTCTTCTTCGGGCGCCGGCTGCGCCGGATGTCGACGGGAGTACAGGACCGGATCGCCGAGGCCACTGCCCTGGCCGAGGAAGCGCTAAGCCAGATCCGCACGGTGCAGAGCTACGTCCAGGAAGACCAGGAACGCCGGCGCTACGGCGGCAAGATCGCCGAGGCGGTCACCGCCGCGATTGTCCGGGCGCGGGTACGCGGAGTGTTCTTCGCGGTGATCACGTTCGCGACCTTCGGGGCTATCGTGGTGGTGCTATGGCAGGGCGGGCGGCTGGTTCTGGATGGCCAGCTCACTCCGGGCACCCTCTTCACGTTCATGATCTACACCATCATGATCGCCGGATCGGTCGCCTCGCTGATCTCGTTCTTCAGCGCCTATCAGGAGTCGGTGGGCGCCGCCGAGCGGGTGTTCCAGTTGATCGAGTTGGAGCCGGGGATCAGCGACCCGAGGGCTCCCACTTCGCTCCCGGCACGGGTCGAGGGGCGCATCGCCTTCGAGGGAGTCTCCTTCCAGTATCACGCGGGGCTCGACAGCCCACTGGTGCTGGATCACATCGACCTGACGGTGGCGCCGGGTGAGACCGTCGCGCTGGTGGGCCCATCGGGCGCCGGGAAGACGACGCTGGTGTCGCTGGTACCCCGGTTCTGGGACGTGACGAATGGGCGGATCACTTTCGATGGCGTCGATCTCAGGGCGCTGCGCCTGGCGGAGCTGCGCCGGCTGATCGGCATCGTGCCGCAGGAGCCGGCCCTCTTCAGCGGCAGCATCCGGGACAACATTGCCTATGCGCGTCCGGGGGCGAGCCAAGAGGAGATCGAGGCCGCAGCCCGCGCGGCCCACGCGGCGGAGTTCATCGACCGGCTATCAGGGGGCTACGACACCATTGTCGGGGAGCGCGGGGTAAAGCTCTCCGGCGGCCAGCGGCAGCGGATCGCCATCGCGCGGGCGATCCTCAAGGATCCTCGGCTCCTGATCCTGGACGAGGCCACCTCGAGCCTCGACACCGAGAGCGAGCGGCTGATCGAGGACGCGCTGGAGAAGCTGCTGGTGGGGCGAACGACCCTGATCATCGCTCACCGGCTCTCGACCGTGCGCCGCGCCGATCGGCTGGTGGTGCTCGATCATGGCCGCATCGTCGAGCAGGGGACGCACGCCGAGCTGTTCGCCCGGGGCGGGCTGTATGCCCGGCTGTACCAGCTGCAGTTCCGTGCCGAGGATCCGCAGAGCGGGCAGGACATCCTGGCGCCGTCGATGTGACGCTGGCGGAGAGGACAGGAGTTGGCTCTCCCAACTCCATTCCGTTGTCCCGCAGAGCCGAAGCCCGGTGCACCCCATTTGGGCGCACCGGGCTCGGGTACTTCAATCGCCGCGAGTGTTAGTGGCTGATCGTGACCGTGATCTCCGTTGGATCGACGTTATTCGGCGGCGGATAGCCAAGTGAGTAGGAAGTCAGGAACAGATAGTGCGTGCCCGCCGTCCAGGTCAGGGTGCCGGTCTCCGGCTGACCACCCGCACCATTGCCAAGGCCATCTTCGGAACCGGCTCCGACCTGGAGGGCGTCCGTGAAGTAGAGACCGATGTCCGTCAGACTGTTCCAAGTCCCGGTGACAACGTAGTCACCATCCTCCGGGACGTCGAATTGGTAGATACGGCAGGGGAAGCCCCCGGGACTGTTGGTGCAGTCGGCCACGTTGTTAAATACCCCTCCATCCACCAGGGTGGCGGTCGTACCAGCCGCTCCCACAAGGAAGGCCACCGGCGCCGTGGCAATAGCGTCGGTGCCGGTGAGCCCGGTGACCGCTGGGCCAGCCACGATGCCCGTCTGGGATTCGAGGGTGAGCGGTGTATTGGTAAGGGTCGCGAGCACCGTGCTGCCGACAGTAACCGTGCCTGCCCCGGGCAGTCCCGCCCGGAAGCTCACGGAACTGGAATCCGCCGCGATGGCCGTGATCAGCATCGGGACGCCACCGAAGGTAACCGTCGCAGCGGGCAGGAACTTGAAGCCCGGGGCGGTGATGGTCACCACGTCATTGGTGTTCGGGGTGGCGTCGCTGAACGCTGCCGGGAGACTGAGCGGATACGACAGCACCGCCACGTTCCGCGTGACCCCGCCGGAACTGAAGGCGACCGGAGTGTAGCCCGGCGTCAGCGCGCTGACGATGAAGCGCTGAGTGAGCCGGTCCTTCCCCAGACCGGGCCGGAAGGAGGTATCCGGCTCTACGCCCACCACGGCGGCGTCGCCGATCGTGAACGTGAAGTCCGCGGACAGCGGATTTCCCTGATCGTCGAGGAGCTGGAGGTCGACGGTCTCGGCGGAGCCAACATTGACCACCATTGCAGTTGGCGTAGCATCAATCCTCGAGGGATTCCCCTGCAAATCGCCGGTCGGGTCCCCGCACGAGGCGAGCGCCGCGATCGCAGCGAGGGTAAGGAGGCCGGACAGCGAACGTTTCATGCTAGTGCCCTCGTGGAAAAAGAGTGCGCTGGGATGTCAGCGCGGCGCATCGCCGCGGAGACCGAGGTCGACTCCAAGGTACCTTTCAACATCCTGCAACCCGTAATAGCCGATGATCTCCCGCCAGTCGGGGCGTCCACCAGCCTCACCGACCTGATCAGTGTGGAGCAGTGAATACAGCCCGATCCGACCCTGGTCCGCGAAAATGAAGTACTTGAACCGTCCGGTCGTGTATCGCCATATCTCGAGCGGAGGGCTTACTCCCTCCTGGGGCCGCTCCCAGAGGTCGTCCGGTTTGCCGTACTTCAGGTAGATCCTGCCGCGATCGGTCCGCCACCCGGGTGTCGCGCCCCGGCCGGGTTCGCGGTAGAACTTGTTGACATGGCGGATTTGCGCATAAAAGTCGTCCCGCGCCGGGTTGCCGGGCCCACCCGGCGTCGGATTTCGCTTCTCCCAGAAGCCTGCCAGGAAGCGCGCCTTGGCGTTGGCGCTCAGGCTCTTGTCGTAAATGGACAGCTCACCGGGCTTCGCCAGATACACCAGCGGGGCCGCCAGACTATCCAGCTGCTTGTCCGTCAAGCTTGCGAAGTACTCCTCGTCGCTCAGGCTCCCGCCTGGGACCGCCGGCGCTGCTTCAGTCTTACGAATCGCGAACGGGGCCTCCGCCGTGGTGTCCCGACCCCCGACAGTGGCGTGCACTCTGAGGCTGTACCTGCCCTCCGGAACGCCCGCCAGGTTGAGTCCCCCGCTTAAAATCGAGCCGCCCGAGTCGACCTGCAGCGCCTTTGGCTTGGTCCGGGTGAGCGGCACCCCGGAATCAGTCAGAACCTCGAATGAAAGCGACGCCGAATTCGCCTGAGCAGCGTAGGCCTCCAGCAGGTAGTACAATTGCGGCGAGCGAGAGGCCACTCGAACATATGGACTGGCAATCAGTGCCAAGTTGCCGTAACGCCACTCCCCCTGCCGGGGCACGGTGTCGGACGGGTCGGCGACCCGGAGCGACGGTGTCAACATCAGGTCCGAAATCAGCGGCGGCCCTCGGTACCCGGCGACCTCGTGACTGGCCTCGAAGACCCTGCCGGACAGTGAGTCCCGCACTGCAACCAGCAGGTTGTACCGGCCCTCCGTGACCGCGAACTCGAACAGCTCCATCGAGGCTGCCGTCTCCGCTCCGGGAACCGCTCTCACCACCTCCGGCCATCCCCGCTCCAGAATGGCGAGACCGGTCGAGTCCTGGACCCTGATCCCCACCGAGAACCGGAGTTTGCCGTCCGCCGTCCGACTGAGGAGGCGATGCGGCACCTCCAGCAGCACCTTCACCCCGGTGGTCCCATCGCTGAGATAGACCCGGACCGTGCCCAGCCGGAGCCCCTCTCCATCTTTCTCGGTGGCCTGGGCCCGAGCCACCGGCACCGCAAGCAGGCCCAGCACCGCCATCAGCAGGTATTTCCTCAATCGAACTCCGCTGCCCTTCCGATCCTCAGCGTGGTGAAGGCTACCACCCGAGACTGACGCTCAAGTAGTGGGTGCCTCCCAGAACGCCCATGTACTTGAACGCGTAGTCCACTCCGACCAGGAAGCCGGGGGTCTCGTAGAACAGCCCGCCGCCGCCGGCCGCGCCCTGGAGATTCTCCTCGTCGGTCATCGCCGTGGGCACCGCTCCGGAGGTAGAGATGTTGTTGGCCGGCGCCCAGCTGTAGCTGCCGCGGGCCGCGGCGCCGAAGCCCGAGCCACCGAGGTGCCGAGAGGTCCATTCGCTCGCGAACCCAAAGCCGGCCCGGTTGCTGTTCGCCTGGTTGAACGAGCCGATCACGGTGAGCCTGTTGTTCTGGTTCGCCGAGGAGACGACGTCGTACGCCAGGGCCACCTGGAAGACCGTCGGCAGGGAGAACGCCTTGGACTTCAGCTCGGCCGGGACCGGCTCCGTGCCGGCGCCGGCCGTGTCGCGCGGGATGCTGGTATTGAGGTCACCACCGCTGTAGTCCATGGTGGTGCCCAGGTTCTGCACCGTGAAGCCCAGCCGCACGGGCTTGCCACCGAGCCGGGAGTGGAAGTCCGCTCCGAAGTCGAGCCCGAACGCCGAGCCGGAGACCGAGCCCAGGTTGTCGAACACGCCCTTGGCCGTGATGCCCGCCGAGAAGCGGTCGCTGAACTGCTGGGCGTAGGTCAGGCCGACGAAGGTCTCGTTCACGGAGTAGGTCGCCCCGGTCCCGGTAGGCTGCTCGACGGTGTACACCGGCTGGTCCTTGAATCCGAAGGTGCCGAGCTGCACGCCGAAGACCTTGCTGCCTCCAAATGGGAAGGCGAGGCCACCCCAGCTGTACCTGGTGTCGGCGACGTAATCCACCGTTCCGACCACGAAGCTCGGATGGGTGCCCAGGGCGGCGCCGGCCGGATTGTAATACAGCGCCGATGCATCGGTGGCTACGGCGGCATACGACCCGCCGAGAGCGGTGCCCCGGGCGCCGGCACCGAGCAGCAGGAACTCGGCGGAGGTCGTCCCGTAGGCGGTGTTGTCATTGTTTCCCGGCTTGGTCGACTGTCCCAGGGCGACCGACGGCAGACCGACCATCAGCGTCGCGAGGAGCAGGATGTAGCCGGATCGCGGAGTCCGCTTCATAGCTGTGTGTCTCCAGAGGATTCGGGTGGCCGGGGGCCGAAGCCCCCAGCCTCAGGCTCGCTATTTCGCGAAGTTGACGATGGTCATCCGTCCCACCCGCCGAGCGTCCAGCGCCTCGATATGATAGAAGTAGACGCCGCTGGCAACGAACTGCCCGTTACGGTTACGCACGTCCCAGACGGCCTCGCTCGAGATGGTGCTGTTGTGCTCGAGGAGGCGGACCAGCACTCCGCTCACCGTGTAGATCCGGATGATCGCCCGGTCCGGCAGATTGACGAACTTGATGATCTTCGCGTCCGACGAGGCCTCGAACGAGTTGGTCACGTAGTAGGGATCCGGCACCGTATGCACCTGCTTGAGATCCGAATCCTTGGCCGACGCGACGGTGGTGGTCGCGGTGAAGCCCAGCCGGAGCGAGGCACCCACCGCAGCGAACGGCCGCACCACCGGGAAGAACGCGTAGGGCCCATCGTTCCCGCCGAACCCGTTGCCGCCGGTGATCGCCCCCACGTAGTCGCGGAGCGACCAAACCGTACCCGTCGGCAACGTAGTGGTCTGGAACATGAACAGGTTGCCGACGATGTACATCGCGAACCCCTGCCCCGTCTTGGTGCTGGTGCGCGAGTCCGCCGGGCTGCCGGTGAAGTGTACGATCGGCCCGATCGCCGCCTGCTGGGTCAGGGTGTAGGTGGGCCCATCACCGGGCGCGTTCGGAGTCGGGCCGCAATTGATGCGGTTCTGCGGCCCCGAGTTGGCGGCGCTCCCGTAGCTGCGGAGGGGCTCCACGCACCCGAAGTCAGTGAGCGACAGCTCCGCCCGCTGGTCGAACCCCTGGCCCACGCCCGAGGGCTGTGCCAGAGCGCTGGTCAGGAGCCCGTAGGTCGCGCCCACCGTGTCGGCCTTGAACGGCACGTCTACTCCGTGGGTCACGTCCTCCACCCGGTCGATCAGCCCCGGGGTGGTGGCGCTCCAGTACACGTTGTAGTCCGCCGCCCGCCTGGCGGCGGAGAGCACCCCTTCGACATCACGCCACTGATTGCCCATCGTCTGGTAGCTGTACGGCTGGTGAATCACCTGGACGTTGGGCAGCTCGCCGGCGTTGTTCCACCCGGCGTTGCCCGCCTGCGCGCTGTCCACGACGCCGGGGTTCAAGTTGTCGCCGTTGCCGGCGATCGGGTCGGCCTTGGTCTCGTTGGTGGTCGGCGAGGGGCCGAGGAACCAGCGCGAGCCATTGTAGTCACAGCCGGCCTGACCAGCCGCAGGCACGAAGCCGTCCGCGCCGTTCACGCAGCCGCGGCCGAAGGCGGCGGAGTAGTAGCTCCCCACCAGCGTCTGGTCCAGCTGGCCGAGCAGCTTGAACTGGTTGCTGCCGCCGTACTTGGCGGCCGCCGCGCTGTCGAGCGGCACCGCCTCGAACAGCCCGGCGGACGTATTGGTGACGTCGGTCGCATCCTGAGTGATCGAGGTGATGAGCGTATCGGTTGAGCTCCCCGAGATCACCTGCCAGGTGTAGGTAGTTGGCACAGCCGGGTTGTTGTAAGACGACCCCAGCTTGAGCTTGACCAGCTTGAGGGTCACCCCGCCGGAAGGCGGCAGCACCTCGGGCAGGAACGCCTTGAGCGCCGCGGTCGCCCCGTTGGCCGGCGGGAAGGGCTTGCTGAACCGGCCGGTGGTCGGGTCGAGCGTGGGGTCGGCATTGTCGGTCAGGACGGTGCCGTTCTGGTCCAGCAGCTCGACCGGCTGCACTGTGCCGCTGCTCGAGATGTTGCTGGGCGACGGCACCGGGATGATGGCCTTGGCGCCGTTGAGGTTGGACTCCTGGCTCGAGGGCCCCGACCGGATCGAATTGATGTCGAACGCCGACACCATGTAGTAGTAGCGGGTGTGGTTCCGGACCCCGCAGGCCTGACAGTTGCCGGTCTTGTCCACGAAGATGAACGGCGTGCCACCGCCGTTCAGCCCCGGGATGCCGGTGCCGCCGCCAGTCAGTGCGGTGTCGGCCTTCTGGACCACCGCCGAGGTGTTGCCGGCGGCCGCGGTGGTCGCGGTGACGACGTTCTGAGTCACCGGGCCGTCCAGCAAGATGGTCTTCGGGACGATCGTGGCCACGCCGTTGACCGGGCCGGCGCTGGTGCAGCTGACGAACACGCCGGTCGTCGGATCGCACGTGGTCGTGCCCTGGGCGTTGATCGAATTGATCTGCCCGGTCCGGTCCACCCAGGTGTCGCCATGGGTGTCGAACTGCACCAGCAGCCGGAGGCTGGCCGCGTCACCGCGGGTGCCGCGGTAAACCCGGTAGCCGGCGATATCGAGCTGGCGGTAGTTGGGATCGTAGTTCGCCGGAGACGAGGCGGCGGTGAAGTACGGATCGCCCGCTGTCTCGGTCAGCGAGGGCTGCCACATCACGGTCACCTGGTTGTCGGCCGGGATCAGGAAGTAGTCCGGCGCGACCGGCGGCGCGGGGGAGACGAACTTGCCGTCGAAGATGGCCTGGGCGGTCAGCGACTTGCCCAGCAGCGAGCCCGGGATGGTGATGAACTCTTCCTGGTCGACCAAGCCGTTGGCAGTGATCGTCGTGTCAGTGCCGGCCGCGGTCTTGCGAAGGAAGGTGGTATCCCGCCAGCCGCGGAACCCGGAGATGGAGTCCAGGGTGTTGGCACCGGAGGGCAGCACCAGTGGGTTGGTGAGCCGGGTCAGGTCGTTGGTCGGGGATTGCGGGGTCACCTGACCGCAGGTATTGGGGCCGGTGCAGAGACCGGTCGCCACCGGCGCGGCGTAGATGTAGGCCACCGCGATGGAGCTGTACTCACCGGGGCCGAGCGTCAGCGGCCCGGAGGACTGGAAGAACCGCATGTCCGCCGGCGCGCCCTGGTTCATGTAGCAGATCTTGGTAACCGCTACGTCGCCCACGTTGCACTGGTCGTCGCCCTGGCTCGGATCGGGGTGGCCCGTCAGGTAGCGGTACAGCGCCTGGGTATTGCGCGGGTCGCTGAACTCGCCGCCGTTGGTGGTGGCGCCGAACAGGGTCAGGCCCACCTGCTGCCCGTTCACCTCGGGGCTCTTCAGGTACTTCACCCCGATGAACCCCGCCCCCTTGAAGAAGGGCGCGGTGTAGATCGTCGCGTCGCTGAAGGTCCACGCCGGATCGGAGGTGAAGGTCGAGTGGTAGGTGTAGCCCAGCGCGAACGGGACGTTCACCCCGTCGAAGTTGCTGCCGCTGCCGTTGAACGTCACGTCCATGTCCGCGCCGAAGGCGAGGAACATGTTCTTGATGGTATAGCCGCCGGCCGGGAGCACCGCCCCCTTGGCGGTGTTCAGCTGCTGGAACCGCGCACCGGCGGCCCGCAAATCTGGCTGCAGCCGGGCGGGAGCGCTGTTGTATACCGCGGGATCCGAGGCGGAAACGTTGTAGAACGTATAGATGAAGAACAACATGTCGTTCTTGCCGGGCGTGGTATAGGCCAAGCCGCGGGTCTCGACCAGCAGGCCCAGTGGGTGGCCGCGGCCGCTGGCGAGATTCGGATCGCCCTCCCAGCTCAGGAACCAGATGTCATTGTCCGACGCCGTCTTCTGACCCTGCAGCGGAGCCGCATACAGGCTCGCTGACAGGTCGGTTCCCGACGGCACGTAGGCCCCGGCGGGCCAAGCCGACAGGTCGGCCGGGTCGGCGCTGTTGTAGATCGTGGTGATCTGCTGGCCGTTGCCGCCGCCACGGGCGTTAAAGAAGAAGGCGCCCTCGATGTCGCCCGCCCAGGAGTTGCCGACGCTGGCCGAGTCGACGATGCCGGCCACCTGCAGGCCGGAGTTGAAGATGTACTGGTTGGCGGTGCTCGCCGGCCAGTAGCCGCCGCCGACCGTGGAACTCTCCGCCGTGCAGATCTGGCCCGACGCCGACAGGAAGCACTGCGTCCGGTTGCCGATCCAGCGGAAGGAAGCACGGGCAAAGAGGCGGAAACCCGCCCCCGGCTTGTACCCTGGCTCCGGCTTGGCCTGGACGGGCGAGGGGGTGATCGCGCCCAGGAGCAAGGCCAGGACCAAGAGCCCCGCGTTCATGGCGCCTCTCGTACGACCCAGTACGTGCATGTGGGTGTCTCCGGTTGTGTGGCTGACCGGGGAGGAGGGGGGCGCCAGTCGCGACGCCGGCCCCTCGCCCCGGAACTGAAAAGCTGCGTTAGAAGTTGAACTCCACGCCGAATCGAACCCGGCGCGGTGCTCCGATGAAGAGCTGCAGCCCGTTGTTCAGGTCATAGAACGCCCGGCTGGCCCGACGCTGCTCCGCCACCGTGTAGCGGCCGTCGCCGTCGCCGAAGCGCTGCTCCGCCCGGCGCAGACCGAAGCAGTTGGGACCCGCGGTCCGGTTGCCGGTGTCGATCCAGGTGGCGCAGGGATCGCCGCCGGTGCCGGGACGCAGGTCGATGGTGCCGTCGCTGCCGCGCACGCGATTGGCGGCCCCTTCCTGCGCCATGTCGGCCGAGTCGTCCACGAACGTCACCCGGTCGAACTGCGCGGGGTTCGTGGCCGTCCCGGTGAGGGAATACACCTGCAGCGTGTTCTGGAAGTTGAACAGGTTGCGGATGTCGGCGTACAGCGTGAGCTGACTGCTACCGAACCCGAACGACTTGGTCAGCTTCATGTCGAACTGCTTGAACATCGGCAGCCGCGCCCGGTTGACCTCGTTACCGCCCAGGTCACCCTTCTCGCACAGATTGGGTGAAATGGTTCCCATGTTGAACCGCGGGTTGGTGGGGTCCGAGGGGCATCTGGTATAGGCCGTGCCACTGGCCAGCCGGAAGGTGGCGAACAGGCCGACGTTCTGCAGGATTCCGACGGCGGAGCCCGCCTGCCAGTTGTCGGGGAAGGTCAGCGCCGCCGAGCCGGCGAAGTTATGCGGCCGGCTGTCGGTCGCCGGCAGGATCGCCTGCGGCGGAACCGCGGCGGAGCCGTCCGGGGTCGCGATGAACTGATAGAAGCTCTGGTAGAAGTTGGGATCGGTACCGGTGTTCTTGGCGTCCTGGAAGGAATACCCCAGGGTGCCGTTGAACAGGTTGCCAAACCGCCGATCGAGCCGGACGTCCACGCCGCGGACCGTGCCGAAGTCCGAGTTCACGTAGAACCGGGTTTCCTGGTTGGCGAGCCCGCTGATCGGATCGTACAGCTTGAAGTTGCGCGCCGTGGCGTCGGCCAGCTTGTCCTTGTTGTAGGCCGCGACGTCGAGCACCATGTCGTCGCTGAACGAGTGCCGTACCCCGAACTCGAAGGTGATGGTCTTCGAGAAGTCCAGGTCGGTCCCGAACAGCTGGTTGGTATTGGTCTTGTCCAGGTCGGTGTTGATGCCGCCCATGACCAGGCTCCAGTCTGGCGCCTGCACTTGGTGGGCGTAGGACAGCCGGAAGTTGGTCCGGTCGGTCACCGGGAACGACACCTGGACGTGCGGGCTCAGGTAGTTGTGGCTGTCGTCCGGCTTGGCGTACGCGGCGGTGGTCGAATAGATCGTCGGGTAGGCGTACCCCGAATCGGTCAGCACCTGGTGGCTGGCCCGGGAGTCGAAGAAATCGTACCGCAGTCCGCCGTCGATGATCACGTCACCGAGGTCCACACGATCCTGGACGAAGCCGTTGTAGCGGACCGGGCTTTCGACCCAGACGTTGCAGAAGCAGATGTCCTGGGTGGCGGCACCGCGTTGATAGAACTGCAGCTTGAACTCGGTGTATTCGCCGCCCAGCTTCAAGCGGTTGTAGCGGTCCACCTGCCAGTCGAAGTTGGCCCGACCGATATAGCGCTGCTCGCGGGAGAGGACCATCTGGCGATTGAAGATGGAACTCAGGCCGGAGGTGCCGTACACCTGCGCCGCCTGGGTGGAACTCAGGCCGTAGGGATTGAGCCGGTACAGGGTCGAGGATTGGTAGTTCTTGGTGAAGTCGAGCGGCGTCTGGGCGCCCGGGGTCGGATCGTTGGTCCGCCAGGCCTTCACCCGCGCCTCATCGACCGCAAAGTTGTCGAAATCGTACAGGAAATCGAACTTCTTGAGCGCGAGGAAGTTGCCGGAGGCGTCGCGGGTGTCGAGCTCGTTGCTGGGCTTGAGCTGGCCCTGGATGACCCGGTCTTCCTGGTACGAGCCGTACACTTCCAGCGCCAGCGCCCGGTCGGCGGTCTTGGAGAGGTTCTGGGTCCAGCTGACGATGTAGGCCTGGTTGCGCGTCTCGTTGGCGAGCATCAGGGCGGGAGCCAGGGCGAAGGCGTTGTTGTTAAACCGGGTGTTGCTCAGGTTGCGGAGGCCGGTGACCGAGACCCGCGATCCGGTGCCGAAGGTGTAGTTGAGCTTGGCGGTTGCCCGGTACGAGCCGCTGGGCGAATAGGGGGACTGCACCCCGCGGCACTCGACACCGTAGTTGTTCTTGATGTCGGAGTTGACGCTGTTCGAGAACTGGTCGCAGTTCCCGCTGAAGATGGCGAACTTGGGGATGGCCACCTGGGTGGTATCCGCGGTGGGGCTGCCGTACAGGCTCGGCACCGCCATGACCGAGTCCACGCCGGCCATCACATACTCCGGAGAGGCGAGCGCATTCCACCCCCGGTCGAAACCCGCCCGGCCTTCCAGGTCGCCCGCCAACGACCAGGTCAGATTCTTGTAGATCGGACCCGAGAGGGAGACCGAGACCGCGTTGAAGCCGGCGCCGTGGTCGGCGCCCATCGGGGCGTCCGTTTCGACGCCCACCGTGCCGGCGAAGCGCGAGCCGCCGGTGAGGGTCGAGATCGAGATCACACCCGACTGGGCATTGCCGAACTCCGCGGCCATCGCGCCCGTGGTCACTGAGGCTTCCTCGAAGCCGTGGGCGCTCACGGTTGTCGAGCCAAGGTTGACCTTGCCGCCGCCGGTCCGGCTGGTGGCCAGGTTGCCGCGGGTACCGGGAGTGACCGGCACACCGTCGATATAGGTGATCGCCTCGTCGGACCGGCCGCCCCGGATGAGCAGGCTGTCGCCGCGAGAGCTGCCCACCACGCCCGGCTGCAGCGCCAGCACGCTCGAGATCCGGTCGACCGGAAGGGCGGCGGTGTAGGCACCGCTGACGTTCTGCTTGGTCGTCACCGCGTCCCGTGGCACCAGGACGTTGACGGCGGCCGTGACCTCGATCTCGCCCAGCTCCACCGCCGTCTGCTCGAGGGCGAAGTCCTGGGTGATCGTTTGGCCCGCCAGAATGCGCAAGCCGGTCACCCGGACCGGCTTGTACCCGACGAACTGACCGATCAGATCGACCGATCCAGACGGCACGTTATTGATGAAGTAGTAGCCCCGGGCGTCCGCCACGGCGCCAAACGCCGTCCCTTCGACCCGTACCTGCGCCCCGGCGATCGGGGCACCGGCCTGATCCCGAACCCGACCTTCGAGCTTACCAGTCGCCTGGGCGTGGAGCGCCGTCGCGCTCACGAACAGGGCGACTGCCGCGAGCGCGAGCCACCGCGCGCCGCGAGCGAAGGCGCCGACACAACTTTCTTTCATGGAGACGTCCTCCGATGGCGTGATACAACGCTGCCAGCTACACGGAACACTCGCAAAGGCGCTGATAGCCTAGCGGCTATCCTCGACCCGTCGCACGGAACGAGCTACGCCTCAACAACCAGATGGAAGAACTGCGGGCGAAAACGGATGTGGACTGCAATTAGTGACCGACCACGGCCAGGTCGGACGGGGAGAATATGGGATGACAAAAATTCCGTGTCAAGGAAGATGAAGATGGCGGGTTTCAAGCATGTACCATGCCGTAACCGCTTGAAACGATTGAACATTGGTGAAACGTGCCGGCTCGGCGGCTGGGCGGCTCGGCGGCTGGAATCGCCCGATTACGCATTTTCGAGCGCGAGAAGTTCTCGGCGGCTCGGCGGTAGCGACGGTACGACGGTACGACGGTACGACGGTACGACGGTACGACGGTACGACGGGAACGATGGTAACGACGGACCGGCGATGTGACGTGCCCGGTTCAATCGGCAATCATCAATCGACAATCGACAATCGACAATCGTCAATCCGCCGAGCCGCCGAGTTACGGAACCACGAGTTCCACCTGCGGCACGTTCGGCGTCACCATCGGGCCCGATGGCGCCCAGACCATGTTCACTTCGCTGCGCACGCCGAATTCGCCCGGCAGGTAGATGCCCGGCTCCACGGAGAAGCCCGCACCCGGCAGGATCTCCCGGTCGTCATGGGTCTCGTAGTTGTCGAGGTGCGGCCCCGACCCGTGCAGGTCGCGGTCGATCGAGTGCCCGGTGCGATGCACGAAGTACTGCCCGTATCCGGCCCCGCTGATCACGCCGCGGGCCGCCTCGTCACCCTCATAGCCGTAAAGCGGCTCCTTCCCTGCCTTCCGCTTCACCACCGCGATCGCCGCGTCGCGTGCGTCCCGCACTACCCGCCAGACCTCCGCCACCTTCGCCGGCACCTGGCGGCCCGAGAAGCCCATCCAGGTCTGGTCCGCGAAGACCGTCCCCAAGCGGGGACCGCCCCACAGGTCGAGCAGGACCACCTGGTCCTTGGCCAATGCGAGGTCCTTGCCCGGCACCGGCTCGTAATGCGGGTTGGCGGCGTTGGGCCCGAAGCCCACGATCGGCGGATGGTCGAACACCAGCCCCCGGGCATGGATCGCGTCCACCACCCGTCGCTGCAACTGGCTCTCGGTGAGTCCGCTCCCGCCCTGGGTCACCGCGAAGCGGAGCGCTTCGTTGGCGATCTCCGCCAGCGCCTCCGCCGCCTGGATGTGGCCGGCCAGCTCGGCGGCGTTCCACGCCGAGGCGAAACGGGTGACCAGCGCCGCGGAGCCGGTGACCGTGCCGCCCAGCCGGCGCACCAGCTCCACCACGCCCAGCGGCACCCGGTCGAGGTAGGGCACCGCGTCGTCGGGGGAGATTTCCATGGCGAGCTTCATCCCCTTCACCATGTCGCCGAGCCCGGCATGCAGCTCCTCCCAGCGAGCGTAGCCCACCACCTTGCCGGGGAACTGCCCCGGAGCAAAGGCGCCCAACTCGATTTTGTGGACCAGCGCCGTGGGTTCGCCCTGTCGGGGAATGAGCACGAAGAGCCGGCGGCTGGAGAAGCCGATATCGCCCAGCAGCCGCGACAGGATGGGGTTGATCCCGCGGAAGTCGAACAGCAGCCAGCCATCAAGGCCCTGCTCCACCAGGGTGGCTCGCACCCGGGCGAAATCCAGTCCGGCGAAGAGCATCAGTCGTATCCTCCCACAGCCGTGGCGCGCCACCGGCACGCGGAATCGCCCCGCGCGCGGCAGCGCTCGTGCACCATTGCTCCTTCGAACCCGGTGAGCATCCGCAGCAGCTCGCCCAACGCCGAGCCGTAGAAGGTGCAGGCGGAGCCGTCGGTCAGCGCCAGGATGGAGAGCGGTTTGGCAATCTCCGCGCTCGCGCCGCTCTCGCCCACCTGGAGATCGATGCCCAGCACCCGCTTCGCCGCGCCCGCTGCGGCGCGGGCTCCGATCGAGCGGCCCAGGCCGCCGGGGATCAACCGCACGCCGGCGCGGGAGAGCACCGGCGCGCTCCGGGCGGCGTGGCGGGCGGCGCGGCGCCCCGCATCGGCAAAAACCAGTTGTGCGTCGGGTCGGCGCCCGGCGAGCCGGAACACCGACACCGCCTCATCCACCGGCACCGGCTCTCCCTTTCGGACCCGTTCCTGATAGCGCGCGATCTGGGCCGCCACCGTCGCGGAGAGCCCGAGCCGCTTGGACACGATCTCCCCGGCCAGTTCCTCGAGCCCATCTTCGACGGGGGTGTCGAGGTTGCGGAGAGCCTCGAGCAGGCTCATCGGGAGGATCGTCGGAACGGACAAAGGAATCCAGGGCGTGGATCGTGAAAGATAGAGGCAGGAGTGCCGAGTGCCGAGTGCCGAGTGCCGAGTACGGGTGCCGCGCACGACTTACGGCACCACCGCGGGCACCGGCGCTACAATATAGATAGTTCATTGCGGTTTCCGATTCTCCACCCAGGCCCGGCAAGTCGCCCCTGTTCTCGGCACTCGGCACTCGGCACTCGACACTCGGCACTTACGATGACGCTCCCCCCGCTGACTGCCTGCCTCCTCTCACTCGCGATCGCTGCCGCCGGCTGGGGTCTGCAGGCTCTCACCTCGGGCGGTGCCGTGGCCGCAACCCTGGTGGGTGCCCTCATTCTGCAGCGCGCCGGCATCCCCGGCCTCCTGGCACTCGCGGCGTTCTTCGTGGGGGCGAACCTGATCTCCCGCCTCGCGCCGGACCGCACCAGCGCGCTGGACGGCAAGGGAACCCGGCGCGACGCCGTGCAGGTGCTCGCCAATGGCGCGGCGGCGGCGCTGGGGGCACTGCTGCCAGGGGCTGGCCTGTGGATTGTCACCGCGAGTCTCGCCGCCGCCGCGGCAGATACCTGGGCCACCTCCACTGGGGCCTGGAGTCGATCCCCGCCACGCGATGTGGTCCGCTGGCACGCGGTTCCACCAGGCACCAGCGGCGGCGTCACCATCATGGGGACCGCGGGTGCGCTGCTGGGCGCCGCAAGTGTCGGCGTGCTGGCGGCGCTGGGCGCGGGGGTTCCGGCGCTCTTTCCTCTGGCGCTGGTGGTAGGTATGCTCGGAATGCTGGCGGACTCCGTGCTCGGGGCCGTGTTGCAGGGCCGTTTCCACTGCGACACCTGCGATCTCCCTACCGAGCGACAGGTGCACCGCTGTGGCCAGTCCAGTCGCCCAACGGGAGGTGTCCGCTGGCTCAACAACGACGCCGTGAACGCGCTCGCCACCGCCGCCTCGGCGCTGGCAGGGCTGATCGCGTGGCGGGGCTGGGCAGCGTGATCTCCGAATGACTGCGCATACCGACGTTCTGGTCGTTGGCGCTGGCCCTGCCGGGAGCGCCACGGCGTTTCACCTCGCCCGCCAGGGTCATCGGGTGGTCCTGGTGGACCGGGCCCGGTTCCCCCGGGACAAGCCCTGCTCGGAGTACCTGAGCCCGGAGGCGGTCCGCCTGCTCGACCGGATGGGCGTGCTCGCCGATCTCGAGCGCGCGGGGGCCCAGCCGCTCTACGGCACCACGGTCTTTGCCCCGCGCGGGTCGGCGGTCACCGGGCGATTCGCGGACGCGCGGGTCCGGCCGTTCCGAGAGGCAGGACTCTCGGTGGCCCGCCGGATTCTGGATCAGCGCCTGATGGAAGCGGCCCGTGACGCGGGCGCCCGGGTCGAGGAAGGCGCTGCGGTCGAAGAGCTGCTGCATGCGGACGGAGCCATCGCCGGCGCCGTGGTCCGCGACCGGCTCGGCATCGCTCGCCCCATCCGCGCCCGAGTCACCATCGGCGCCGACGGGTTGCGCTCGGTCGTGGCCCGCCGGATGGGCCGGCGCCGGCACGGTGTCCCGGCCCGTCTGGCCTTCGTGGCGCACGTGGCCGGGGTTCCGGGACTCGAGGGCCTCGCCGAGATGCATGTCGGCGACGCCGGCTACGTGGGTCTCAATCGGATCGCTCCCGGGATCGCCAATGTCGCGCTGGTGATTCCGCGCGAGCGGGCCAGCGCCGCCCGTGGCAACGCGACCCGCTTCTTCTTCTCGACCCTGGAGGAGTTCCCGCGAGTGCGCGGACGAGTGAACCCCGACGGGCTGGTCCGCCGGCTGCTGGTGACCGGACCCTTCGCCGCCTGGTCGGGCCGGGTCGTGGCAGATGGGGCGATTCTGGTCGGTGACGCCGCGGACTTCTTCGATCCCTTCACCGGTGAGGGGATCTACTCCGCGCTCCGGGGCGCGGAGCTCGCCGCGGCATCGGTCGGGACGGTGCTCGGGGAGGGCGGCATTGTCACCGCGCGCCGACTGGCACCATATCGGGCCGCGCGGCGAGCGGCGTTTCTGGGCAAGTGGGCCGTCGAACGACTGGTGGGCTATGGAATGCTGGTCCCGGCGTTGTTCGACCGGGCCGTGGCTCGGCTCGACCGGCGTGGCCTGGGGCACACCTTCATCGGCGTCACCGGCGATTTCGTCCCCGCCCGCGCCGTCCTCAATCCCTGGTTCCTCTCCCGGATGGTCCTGTGAGCCGACCCGACATCGAGGCTGGCCTCTTCCGGCAGCTGCTCAGCCGGTTCGCGACCGGTGTCACCGTCCTGACTACCCGGGATGGCGCCGGGCGGCCGGTGGGAATGACCGCGTCGAGCCTGGCCTCAGTGTCGCTGGCGCCGCCGCTGGTTTCGGTTTGCGTCGATGTCTCAGCGGACATGCACCGGGTCCTCTCGGCGAGCGGGGATTTCGTCGTCAACATCCTCTCAGCGGCGCAAGAAGAGCTCTCCCGCCGGTTCGCGGCCCAGCCAGCCGAGGGGCGTTTCACCGGCGTCCCCTGGCGAGAGACCCCGACGGGACTCATCCTGCTGGGCGGGGCGCTCGCCCATATCGAGTGCGAGCGTTTTGCGGACTTCCCTCTGGGCGATCACACCCTCTTCGTGGGCCGGGTCACCGGCGGCGCCACCGGGGAGGGAGAGCCGCTGCTCTACTTCCGGGGGAGCTACGGAGCGCTTCACCGTCCATGAGCCAGGCACTCCTCTCCACCGTGGGCGATGAGCTGCTCGATCACCCCGACGCCGACCCCGATGCCGTCGCGGTCTCGCTCGGCAATGTCGCGGTAGCCAACCGCTGGTTCGGGGGGTGGTGGGCGGTGCGGAGAGGACTGGAGGCGGTGCTCGCCGGCACCAGGGCGCGGGGCCACGATGCTGTGGAAGCTCAACACAAGTCGGGCGCCCACCTACCCCGCCCCCTTCATCCTGAGCGCAGCGAAGGCTCTACTCACCCAGCCTCCCTGCCGGTTCGAGTAGATCCTTCGGGCGCTGCGCGCCCTCAGGATGATGAGAGGCAGGGGGAGGACGTACTCCATTCTGGGAACCTGGTGCGGAGCTTCCCCAGGACGGCTCGACTGACGGTACTGGATATCGGATGCGGAGCGGGGGATCTCGCGGCCAAGACAGTGGCCTGGGGTGCGCGGCGGGGTCTGGAGATCGTCCCCCTCGGTCTGGAGCGACATCGCACCGCCGCGGCACTGGCGCGGCGGCAGCGGATTGCCACCCTGCTGGGCTGCGCGGGCCAACTCCCGATCCGCGACAAGAGCGTGGATATCGTGCTGGCGAGCCAGCTGATCCACCATCTCACCCCAGAGGCAATCGTTGCCTTCTGTCAGGCAGCGGATCGCCTCGCTCGCCTCGGCGTCGTGATCGCCGACCTGCGCCGGTCACCCTGGGCCATGGCGGGATTCTGGCTGGGATCCCGCGCCCTTCGCTTCGACGCCGCCACCCGGGCGGACGGCCTCACCTCGGTGCGCCGGGGCTTCCACACCGGCGAACTCCGGCAACTGCTCGCGCGGGCGGGAGTGCCAGCCCAGGTGGAGCGGAGCGCCGGGTTTCGGCTGGTCGCGACCTGGCAACCAGAGCAGCGCCCGTGAGAACCATTGATGTGCGTCTGGTCGGCGCCCCGCTCGTGCCGGTCTTCGAGGCCGCGAGCGACGTGGAACGCTGGCCCGTCATCCTGCCGCACTATCGCTACGTCCGGATGCGGGAGCGCCGCACGGACGGAGGCGTGGTGGAGATGAGCGCCAATCGACCATTCGGCCCGCTCAACTGGCCAACCTGGTGGACTTCGGAGATGTGGGTCGACCCGGTGCGGCACGAGGTCCGGTACCGGCACATCCAGGGCATCACCCGCGGCATGGACGTGATCTGGCGGCTGGTGGCGGAGGGTGATCGTACCCACGTCTCCATCGTGCATGAGTGGTCGGGTCCTGCCTGGCCTCTCATTCGATGGCCGGCGGCCAACTGGGTGATCGGGCCGGTCTTCGTTCAGGGCATCGCGTCGCGGACGCTGGCGGGGATTGCCAGGGCGGTGGAAGCAGGAGGAGGCGGATAGGGCGGGTAAGGCGGATAGGGCGGATAGGGCGGACGAGACCTTGATACACCGCGTTTCATCCGCCTCATCCGCCTCATCCGCCTCATCCGCCCATCCGCCCATCCGCCCATCCGCCCATCCGCCCATCCGCCGGTCCGCCGGTCCGCCGGTCCGCCACTGCTTCTTATTAAGGAGTGTCATGCGCACCAATCGTCGCGTCGTCATCACCGGTATCGGTGCGGTGACCCCCATCGGCATCGGGGTCGAGGCCCTGTGGCAGGGCTTGGAGGCCCGTCGTTCCGCAGTCGGTCCGGTGACCCGGTTCGACCCCGCCCCGTTCCGCTCGCGCATCGCGGCGGAGGTCGGGGACTTCCACCCGGCTGATTTCATGGAGGGGCGACGGGTCAAGCGGCTGGACCGGTTCGGCCAGTTCAGCATCGCGGCGGCCCGGCTGGCGCTGGCCGACTCGGCGCTCGATCTCGCTCGGGAGGACCGGGACATGGTCGGTGCCATGATGGGCACCGCGCTCGCTGGCGTGGGATACGCCGAAGAGCAGTATCCCAACTACCTCCGCGATGGCCCGCGCGGCGTGGACCCGGGGCTCGCCCTGATGGTGTTCGCCGGAGCAGCGAGCTGCAATCTCGCAATCGAGTTCGGCATCTCGGGGCCCAACGCGACCAACGGCATGAGCTGCGCTTCCGGCACCATGGCCATCGGCGACGGCTTCCGGGCCATCGCGCGAGGGGAGGCGGATGTGATGCTGGCGGGTGGCGCCGAGGCGCCCCTCGCGCCGCTGTGCTTCGGGGCGTTCGCCATCATTCGCGCGATGTCTACGCGGAACGAAGCACCGGATGTCGCCAGCCGCCCGTTCGACAAGGACCGCGATGGCTTCGTGATGGCGGAAGGTGGGGCGGTGCTGGTGCTGGAGGAGCGCACCCGGGCGCTGGCGCGGGGCGCGAAGGTCTATGCCGAAATCCTGGGCTACGGCACCACCAACGATGCCCATCACATGACCGTGCCCCGGCCGGACGGCCGCCAGGCGGCCCGCGCAATGCGGATGGCGCTGCGGGAGGCCGAGGTCGAGCCGAGGGAGATCGGATACATCAACGCGCACGGCTCTTCCACGCCGCTCAACGACCCGACGGAGACCGGCGCCATCCACCTGGTCTTCGGCGATCATGCCGGCCGGGTCCCGGTCAGCGGCACCAAGGGGTACTACGGGCACGCGCTCGGCGCGAGCGGCGCCTTCGAGGCCGCCATCTGCGCCCTGGCGAGCCAGCGGCGTTGGCTGCCGCCCACGGTAAACCTGGAAGCGCCGGACCCCGCGTGCGACCTCGACTTCATCGCCGGCGAGGGCCGGCACGCCGAGCCCGAATTCCTGCTCAGCAACTCCTTCGGGTTCGGCGGCATCAACGCCTGCCTGGTGTTCCGGCGCATGGATGGACGCTGACCGGGCCGGGCGAAACCTCCCTTGCCCGCAGGAAGTGGTCCATCCATTTTGCGTTGCCTTTCCTACTGGAGACTCCGCATGTCACTCGCGCGTCGGGCCCTGGCCGAGGGAGTCGGCACTTTTGGATTCGTGTTTCTGGGTTGCGCTTCCACCGTCGCGAACGTGTTTCCGACCGGTCGGTTCGAGACCGTCGGGATCGGCCTGGCGCACGCCGCGGCGCTGGGGATCTTCGTCGCCGGCACGTTGGGAATCTCCGGTGGACATCTGAATCCGGCCGTGACGCTCGGCTTCCTCTCGACCCGGCGAATCGATGCCCGAACGGCGGGCGGCTACATCGCGGCGCAGCTGGTCGGCGCCATTCTCGCCGCCTTCGCGCTGAAATACTCTTATCCGCTGACGGTCACCAACATCTCCACTCTGGGCACCCCCGCCCTGGCTGGCAGCGTCAGCTTCGGCCGGGGAATCGCCCTCGAGGCGCTGGGGACCTTCATGCTGATGTCCACGGTTTACGGCACCATCGTGGGGCATGATCGTCCGGCCCTGGGAGGGCTCGGGGTCGGAATCGCGCTGCTCGCGATCATCCTGGCCATCGGCCCGGCGACGGGGGGAGCGGTCAACCCGGCGCGGGCCCTCGGTCCAGCGATCGCCTCGGGCAACCTGATCGGCCAGGCGATCTATTGGATCGGCCCGATCGTGGGCGCGGTCGCCGCGGCCCAGTTGTGGGATCGGATGATCCTGAGGAGGTGACGGAAGTGAGCGGCAAGACGGGAGACGGGAGACGGGAGACAGGAGACGGGGAAAGCACTCGCGGCAGGAGCTAGGTGACAGAACGCCCAGTCCCCCCGGTGCTACACCCCCGTCTCCCGTCTCCCGTCTCCGGTCTCCCGTCACCCGTCACCTACTTCTCGCCCGCGACCCCCGCACCAGTAGCGAGACGCTGTAGCCGAGGTAGATCACCCCCGCCACGATGTAGGCCGCAACCATGTACTGTCCGTTGTCAGGCGGCATCGGCGGCCTCCCGCAGGTCCTGGGCGAGTTGAATCCCGTAGCGCAGGGTGACGAATCCGATGTACAGGACCGTGAAGACCCCGAATCCGATGAGCAGTGTATGGAGCATCGCCGGGGGCAGCGACGGCTCGCTGGGCTTGAGCACCACCGGCTTGGGGTGCAGCCCGCGCCAGAGATAAACGCTCAGATGAATGAAAGGGATCAGCACCAGGCCCATGATGCCGAGTACCGCGCTGAACCGGCCCCGCTCCAGCGGTTCGCGAATGGCCGCCCGCAGCGTCTGGTACCCGAGCAGGAGGAAGAAAAGGAAGAGCGTCAGGGTGAGCCGGCCGTCCCAGGTCCACCAGGTGCCCCAGATCGGCTTGCCCCAGATCGGACCGGTGGTGAGCACCACCAGGCAGAACACGCTGGCTACCTCCGCGCTCGCCGCAGCGAAGCGGTCCAGCCGGGGATCGTGGAGCCAGAGGTAGAGCATGCTCGCCAGTCCGGTCATCGGGACCGCGACCCAGATCGCAACCACGGCGGACGGGACGTGGATGTAGAAGATCTTCTGGGCCAGACCCTGATTGGCCTCGACCGGTGTGTATTGCACAGCGAGCACCATCACCGCCGCCACCCCGGCCAGGGCCAGGACGGTCAGCACCATCCCGCGGGTGATCACGGGATGGGCTCGCGAGGGATCGGGCGTCATTCGTCCACCACCGCGGAAAAGAGGAGCACCGACAGCGTAATGAATGCCACATCGTACAGCGCAAGGAACCTAAGCCCCTCCACCACGTCGCTCAACGGACGCCCGGCAAACAGCGGGACGGTGGTCTTCACCGCGTAGATCAGCGGCGGCACCATGAAGGGCAGGAGCAGGATCGGCAGCATCAGCTCCGCGAAGCGGGTGCGCACCACCATCGCGCTGAACACCGTGCCCACCGCGACGAACCCGGCCGTGGCCAGGAGCATGGTAAGCAGCAGCCCCGGCAGGGCGTGCCTCAGGTCCACGTTGAAGAACAGCACGAACAGCGGCAGCGTAATCGCCTCCACCACCAGCACGAACGCCAGGTTGGCGAGGTATTTCCCCACGTAGAGCATCTCGCGCGACACCGGCGCGAGCAGCAGGCCGTCGAACGCGGCGTTCTCCCGCTCCACCGTGAAGGCCCGGTTCATCGCCACCACCGACGCGAACGACACCGTCACCCACAGCACGCTGGGTGCAAGATCGATGGTCGCCACGGCGGTAGGGTCGCGCGCGAAATTGAAGACGATGAGGACCAGCGCCGCGAACACTGTCGCCGACAGGAGGCTGGTCCGGCTGCGCAGTTCCAGCCGGAGGTCCTTCCCCGCGATCGCCAGCGCGTGCCTGAGCGCCCTACGCATGGAGCAGCTCCTGGTACCTCAGATGGAAGGGCGCCAGCTCCGCCGGACGCTCCGCCTGGTAGGCCCAGCGTCCCCCCACCAGGACCCCGACCCGGGTCGCAATATCCCAGGCCTCACCGGCTTGGTGAGTCACGAGCACCATGGCGCGGTCCGGCGAATGGTGCAGCGCCAACAGCTGCCGCAGCCGGTCGGCCGCCACGGCGTCGAGGCCGGTGAACGGCTCGTCCAGCAGCAGCAGCCGTGGGTCGTGCAGCAGCGCCCGCGCGATGGCCGCCCGCTGCAACATGCCCCGGCTCAACTGCCGGGGCCGGCTCTCCTTCCGGTCCAGGAGCCCCTGCGCCTCGAGCGCCGCCTCGGCGACCCGCCGTGGGTCGGCGATGTCGTACAGCCGCGCCGCCAGCATGAGATTCTCCAACAGGGTGAGTTCGTCGTACAGCAGCGACTGGTGGGAGAGCAGCCCGATCGCGCGCCGGGCGTCGGGATCATCGCGGTTGAGCTCCCGGCCCGCGACGCGGACCGTTCCCGCCTGGGGCCGCAGCAGTCCGGCGAGGCTCCGGAGCAGCGTCGACTTCCCCGCCCCGTTCGGGCCGAGCACCAGCAGCACTTCCCCCGCGGCAAGGGTGAGATCCACTCCCCGGAGGGCGCGGACCGCGCCATAGCTCCGCGTCAGGCCGCGCGCCTCGACCAGCGGCGCGTCAGCCGAGGTCATCGATGCGCCGGGCCAGATCCGCGAGATCGAACGGTTTCACCAGATACCCGTGATGTGGCAGGGCGAGCACCCGGAGCTGTGGCTCCAGGCTGACATAGGCGGAGGTGATGATGACGGCCAGATCCGGGCGAACCGAGCGCAGCCGCCGCAGGAGATCGATCCCGTCCGTGTCCGGCAGCCGGAGATCGAGCACCGCGACGTCGGGGTGGTGGGTGATCAGCAGCGTGAGCGCTTCCGCCCCGGTCGCGGCAAAAGCCGCGTCGTACCGCTGGGCAAAAGCGCGTTCGTAGCTCAGCCGCAGCGCGGGTTCGTCCTCGACGAACAGCACGCGCCGCCGGGGCATGGCATCGGCCATGTCCCGAATATAGCGTCAGTCCGGGTCAGTCTCGACTTCGAACAGGTCGTCGAGCTTGGTCAGCACCAGCAGGAAGCGGAGTTCATCGTTGGGGCGCTTGAGCACCACCACCTGGCGCCGCTCCGAGGCCTTGCGCTGGATCAGCATCAGGGCGCCGAGCCCCGCGGAATCCACGGTGCGGGTGCCGCGCAGGTCGATCACTAGCCGCCCGGTGTGCTCCGGGAGCTGGTCGAGCAGGTCCACCGCGTTCTGGCGGAAGGCGGTGCGGCTCTCCAGCCCGAGATGCACCGGGGCCGCCAGATCGAGGGTCGACGATTGAATGCTCTGCATAGTTACCTCCGGCGCCCGGACACGAGGAGCGCGATGCTTCCGCCGACCTGAACCCTGCAGGGCGCATCGCGCCCTGGGCGCGGGGCACCCGCCTTCGGCACCGAGCTATCTCTCGCGCTCCATTCGTAGCGCTCGAGACCTCTAGTTTTGCGGCCCCGGATCACTCCGGGTGTGCTCTATCGGGCGGATCATTGTTCTGGAGACCTTGTGGCCTCCGGCTGTTTAGAAAGCCAAGCCGGTGCCAAATCAGAAAGTGTTTGCACTGCAATAAGTTACAGAGTGTCGTTGAGCCCCCGCAACGTTCTGACCCCTCGCAGTGCGCGGAAGAGTTGCGCCAACTGCAAGCCTGACCGTGGGTTCCGGGGCTGGAACAGGGAGCCCGGGGGCACTTGCCCAAAGGGTGACGGGGGGCACATCCTCCGGCACAGAAGTTCCCAGTACCGAGTACCCAGCCTCGGCACTCGGCACTCGGCACCACCTCCGGACCCTGACCCCCTGGACGACCATGACCGACCAGCTCGCGACGCTGCTCTCCGAGACTCGCCGCTTCCCGCCGTCCGCGGAATTCGCGGCCCAGGCCAACGCGCAGCCGGCGATGTACCAGGCAGCCCAGGCGGACCGGCTCCGCTTCTGGGAGGAGCAGGCCCGGGCCCTCGATTGGATCACGCCCTGGCAGCGGGTCCTCGAATGGACGCCCCCCCACGCCAAGTGGTTCGTCGGTGGCACGCTGAACGTCTCGGCGAACTGCGTCGACCGGCACCTCAAGACCGCCCGTCGCAACAAGGCCGCGATCGTCTGGGAGGGCGAGCCCGGCGACCGGCGCACCCTGACGTACTGGGAACTGCATCGCGAGGTCTGCCGCGCTGCCAACGCGCTCAAGAAGCTGGGGGTCAAGAAGGGCGACCGCGTGGCCATCTACCTTCCGATGATCCCCGAGGCAGCCATCGCCATGCTCGCCTGCGCGCGAATCGGCGCGGTGCACTCCGTGGTCTTCGGCGGGTTCTCGTCGGAATCGCTGCGCGATCGGATCAACGACGCCCAGGCGGTGTGCCTGATCACCGCCGATGGTGGCTATCGCCGCGGCTCAGTGCTGCCGCTCAAGCGCTTCGCCGACGAAGCCGTGGCCCAGTGCCCCAGCATCAAGGACGTCATCGTGGTGCAGCGGCGCTCCGGCGGTGCCGGCGATGAGGCTTTTGCCAACATCGTCGAGGGCCGGGACCACTGGTGGCACCGGCTGCTCGACCAGGCCAGCCCGGACTGTCCCCCCGAGCCGATGGACGCCGAGGACCTGTTGTTCATCCTTTATACCTCCGGCACCACCGGGAAGCCCAAGGGCATCGTCCACACCACCGGCGGGTACCTCACCCAGGTCACCTCGACCATGAAGCACGTGTTTGACCTGAAAGAGGATGACCTGTTCTGGTGCACGGCGGACGTGGGATGGGTCACCGGCCACTCGTACGTGGTCTACGGACCACTCGCCAATGGCGCGACGGTACTCATGTACGAGGGCGCGCCCGACTGGCCCGAGCGCGACCGCTTCTGGAAGATCGTCGCGCGCTACGGCGTGACCATCTTCTACACCGCGCCCACCGCGATCCGCGCCTTCATGAAGTGGGGAGAACAGCTGCCAGCCAAGCACGACCTCTCGACCCTGCGCCTGCTCGGCACCGTCGGCGAGCCGATCAACCCCGAGGCATGGATCTGGTATCACAAGCACATCGGCCACGAGCGCTGCCCCATCGTGGATACCTGGTGGCAGACGGAGACCGGTGGGATCATGATCACCCCGCTCCCCGGCGTCGTGACCACCAAGCCCGGGTCGGCGACGATCCCCTTCCCGGGCATCAGCGCCCAATTGGTGGATCAGAAAGGCACGCCGCTCCTCAAGGGCGGCGGCCTGCTGGTGCTCACCGAGCCCTGGCCGGGGATGCTGCGAACGATCTACGGGGACGACGCCCGTTACCAGGAGACCTACTGGTCCAGGTTCGGCGACAAGTACTTCGCCGGGGACGGCGCCAAGCTGGACGACGACGGGTACTGGTGGATCCTTGGCCGGGTCGACGACGTGCTGAACGTCGCGGGGCACCGTATCGGGACCATGGAGGTCGAAAGCGCCCTGGTGGACCACCCGGCCGTCGCCGAGGCCGCCGTGGTAGGCAAACACCATGACCTCAAGGGACAGGCGATCTCCGCCTTCGTCACGCTCAAGGAAGGCAATCGGCCCTCGGCCGAGCTCAAGGACGACCTGAAGGACCACGTCGCCAGGAAGATCGGTGCCATCGCCCGGCCGGACGACGTGCTCTTTTCCGCGGACCTGCCCAAGACCCGCAGCGGAAAGATCATGCGCCGGCTGCTCAAGGATATCGCCGAGGGCCGGGCGCTCGGCGACACGACGACTCTCGCCGATCCCACGGTGGTGGCGAGGCTGAAGGACCAGTACGAGTCGGAGGAGGGGTAGCGGCTCGGCGGCAGGCTATATTCCGACCGTCGGATTACACCATGGAGACATGTGATGCGAATCGGTCGCTTGTTGGTCCTGTCCGCCGTCGCCGCCACACTTGGCGCAGCGCTTCCGCCGGTCCGCCCGTCCGCCGCTCCGCCCGAAATCACCGTCTACCACTCGCCCACCTGCGGCTGCTGCAAGCAGTGGATCAACTATCTCAAATCCAACGGCTTTGCAGTGATATCGATCGAGCAGGAGGATCTCTCGGACATCAAGGCCGAGATGGGCGTGACCGGCAAGCTCGCGTCCTGCCACACCGCCATGGTACAGGGCTACGTGATCGAGGGCCACGTCCCCGCCCCGGACATCCAGCGACTCCTGAAGGAGCGGCCCAAGATCGCCGGCCTTACCGCTCCCGGCATGCCCGGCGCCAGCCCGGGGATGGACACGAGCAAAGACCCCTACGACGTCCTCACGTTCGATAGCAAGGGGAAGACGACGGTGTGGGCGAGGCATTAGAGGGCTGATGGCTATCGGCTATCGGCTATCAACAGCACACGACCCTCCGCTTACCGAGCGGGAGGGTCGTGTGGCATCCTGGAACCTGACAGCCGATAGCTGATAGCTGATAGCCGATAGCCGATAGCCGATAGCCGTCCTAGAACTGAATCTGCGCCCCCATCTCCACCACCCGGTTGGGCGGGAGGTTGAAGAACGAGGTGGCGGTCTGGGCGTTCCGGCTCATCAGCACGAACAGCTTCTTTCGCCACAGGGCCAGCGGCGGCGGGGCGCCCTTGGGGATGGGCTTCTTGTCGGGTTGGCCGATCAGCGTCTCGCGACCAAGGTAGTAGGTGGTCTCGAGCGGCCGGATGGAGACGCCCCAAGACTGCAGACCGCGCAGGACCGCCGGCACGTCGGGTGATTCCATGAATCCGAAGCGCGCGGTCACCGCGTAGAACTTCTGCCCCAGGTCCACGCAGCTCACCCGCTCCTCCTCGGTGACATAGGGCACGTCCTCTGTCCTCACCGACATGAGGATCACCTGCTCATGCAGCACCTTGTTGTGCTTCACATGGTGCAGCAGCACCGGCGGTGCACCGCCCGCCTGTGAGGTCATGAACACGGCGGTCCCCGGGACGCGAGTCGCGAGCCGCTTGGCGATGTCATTCAGGAAGAGATCGATGGGGAGGGAGTTGTCCTCCATGATCCGGGAGAGGCGCAGCCGGCCGCGCTTCCAGGTGCTCATCAATATGAAGATGCCGATCGCCACCACGATCGGGAACCACCCGCCGTGGGTGAACTTGATGACATTGGCGCCGAAGAAGGCCAGGTCGACGAACAGGAACAGCCCGCAGAGGCCGTAGACGTGCGCGGGGTGCCACTTCCACTTCTCCTTCGCGACCACGGCGAAGAGGACGGTCGTGATGGCCATCGTTCCCGTGACCGCAATGCCGTACGCCGCGGCGAGATTGGTGGAACTCTTGAAGCCAACCACGAGCCAGACGCAGGCAACCATCAGTGCCCGGTTGACCTCCGGCACGTAGATCTGGCCACGTTCCTTTTCCGAGGTATGCACGATCGTGACCCGGGGCGAGTAGCCCAGCTGCACTGCCTGCTGGGTCAGTGAGAATGCCCCCGAGATCAGCGCCTGAGAGGCGACGATCGTCGCGACCGTCGCGAGCCCCACCATGGGATAAAGAAGCGAATCGGGGACCAGCGCGTAGAACGGGTTCTCGACCGAGGCCGGCGCCTCCAGCAGCAGCGCCGCCTGACCGAAGTAGTTCAGCATCAGCGCGGGCAACACGAGCCCGAACCAGGCCAGCCGGATCGGCCGGCGGCCGAAATGCCCCATGTCCGCGTACAGCGCCTCGCCCCCCGTCAGGACCAGCACCACCGCCCCGAGGATCAGGAAGCCCTGGAGCCCGTCCCGGATGAAGAAGTCGATGGCGTACCATGGGTTGACGGCCGCGAGGACACCGGGCTCCCGCACGATCCCGAGAAGCCCCAGGCTGGCAATACAGGTGAACCAGACGATCATCACTGGGCCGAAGAACACCCCGATGCCGCCGGTGCCCCGCTTCTGGACCAGGAAGAGACCGATCAGGATCACCGCGGTGATCGGGACCACCAGGGGCCCAAACACGGGAGCCCGGTAGGATAGACCTTCCACGGCACTCAGCACCGAGATCGCCGGAGTGATGACGCCGTCGCCGTACAGCAGCGCCGCTCCGAACAGTCCGAACATGACCAGTGCCACCCGGCGGCTCCCGTCGCGACTGCTCACCAGCGCCAGCAGGGCCAGGACCCCCCCCTCGCCACGGTTGTCGGCCCGCATCACCTGCGCGATGTACTTGTACGACACCACGAAGTTGAGCGACCAAAGAATGAGCGAGAGAACGCCCAGGATGTTCTCCCGCGTCGGCGGGATCCCGTGGACCGCGCCGAAGCACTCCTTGAGAGCGTAGAGCGGACTGGTCCCGATGTCGCCGTAGACCACCCCGAGGGCCGCCAGCGACAGCGCGGCGAGGGCCCGGCCCGAGGGAGGACGATGGTCGGTATGGTCGCTCATGCGGCTGGCGACCCTCCGGTGTGCCGGGCCTGCCGGGCCGCGAGGCGCGGGTCCGCGGGAGGTGCCGACGGGGCGACGAAGACCCCGGCGCGACCGAGCAGGGCCATCGTCATCCGGGCGCGCATGCTACCGGCTGGACTTGCCCTGGATCGAATCCAGAAGCGCCTTCAGCATGTCGTAGTGAACCGACTCTCCGCCCGGGTATAGCCGGCCGTTGATGAGAAAGGTTGGCGTGGAACTCACCCCGGCCCGCTGGCCTTCGATCAGGCTGGCCTGCAACCGGGCGGCGTAGCGGGCCGACTGCATGCAGGCATCGTACTTGGCGACGTCGAGACCAAGCTGCTTCGCGTAGTCGCGGAAGATCCCCGTGGCATCCCGCTTGAACGGCCACTGCGGGTCCCAGGCATAGATCCGGTGGTTCATCTCCCAGTACTTGCCCTGCTCCTCCGCACAGGCCGCGGCGTGGGCCGCGGGCCGGGCGTGCGGGTGCTGCTCGAGCGGATAGTCCCGGTAGCGCCAGCGGACCCGGCCGGTCGCGATCAGCCGCTCCTCGATCGTCGGCATCTGCACCGCCATGAACTGCTGGCAGGCGGGACATTCGTAGTCGGCGTACTCCGTGACGGTGAGCGGGGCCGAATCCGGGCCCAGGTAGTAGCCGTGGAAGCCGCTGGTGTCGCTCACCTCGATGGTCACATTCGCGGGAATCGAGATCGTCGGCCGGCGCAGTGACAGATACGCCAGGCCTGCGCCGCCGGCGACGCCGATGACGACCAGAATCAGGTAAAAGCGGTTCAGTCCGCTTCGGGCGGCCGCCATGGATCGTCGTCCTCCAGCTCTTCAGGATGGAAGGGATTCCGCAACGCCTCTTCCACGATGCGCCGGCTATCGGCCACTTCGGGAGTGTCGTAGGTGGAGCGGACCTCGTAATGGAACAACTCGCTGCGCGCATCGCCCAGCATCCGCTGCAGTTCCGGGGCAGCCTGGAGGAGGCGGCCCTCCCGGTCGAGCGATTGGATTCGCTCGGCCAAGTGCCGCAGCAGCGCCAGCAGGTGCGCCGCCCGGTTGTGCCCGTAGACTTCGTCGTGGTCACCCATGGACCGCCCCTTCAGCCGCTGCCGCCGGAGTGCGGCGATTGTACTTGGATGGGTGGGGAATCTAATCAGCCCGGGAATTCGGAAGGGTCTCTGCTTGATTTGCCGAGGCAAGGCGCGGCGGGTTATATTCGTACCGGACAATTCCGCCCCTGGAGACCACTTAGCATGGCAAAACCGAAACCCCGCAAGACCGCTCCTACCGCTGCCCCCCGGCTTTTCGACCAGGCCCGTGACGAACTCTTCAGCCACATCCTCCGCTGCGGTGTGCTCGAGGCGCTGCCCGAGCACCAGAAGGAGTGGTTTGATGATACGATGCTCTACCTCACGGAACGCTACGAGGATCTGTCGGAGGAGGAGCTGGGACAGTTGCGGGTGCTCGGCGAGCGCTACTGCCAGCCGGTCATGAACCGGCCGCAGACCCCCTCGACCGAGGCAGAGACCGAGACCGAGACCGCCAGCGTCAACTGAGCGGCACGGCTGGCCACGATCCAGACGCCCCGGCTCGCGCCGGGGCGTTTCCAGTTCTTCATGGCGGGGGCGCGGAACGATGCAGCCCCCGATGCCGCCAACCAACGCTCAGCCGGACTCCCCCACCCACGCCACCTTCGAGCATCCATCCCGACCGGCCGCCTGGCGCCGATTCCACGCCCAGCCCGACCACCAGATACCCCGAGCTCCCGGGCCCGGTGACTCCCCCGATTCCGCCGACCCCGTAGAAGCCCACGCCCCGACGCCGATCGGGCGCGAGCAGATACTGCACTACCAGCTCGCCCCGGCCCGCGAGTGAGCCATCCCGCGCCCCGGCTGACACCAGGCCAACCAGGCGAGGCCGCCCGCCGGGCCGCACTCCGTAGGAGAGCCCTCCCCCAGCGAAGGAGGGCGCCGCGAAGGTGGCGAGAGCCTGCACCCCGATCTCATGACCGGTGGGTAGCTGCGCGAACGCCTTGGCGGAAAATCCCCCGAGAAGCAAGAGGGTCAAGCCACCGAGCCACCGAGCCGTCGAGCCGCCCACCATTCTAGCCCAGCACGAGGTCGTAGGTGATGGCGATTTCCGGGGCGAGGGAGTGCATCACGGAACAGTACTTCGTGATCGAAAGATCGATCGCCCGCCGGGCCCGGGCCTCGTCGATGGCCGCGCCCGAAACGTGGAAAATGAAGTGGAGCGCGGTGTAGCGCTTGGGGTCCTGCTCCCGGCGGGTGCCCCGCGCTTCGATGCGAAGTCCGCTCAGCCCGGCGCGCATCTTGTTGAGGATCAGCACTACGTCGGCGCCGGTGCAAGCCGCTGCCGCGAGCAGCAGGGCGACCACGGGACTCGGCCCTGCGCCGCCGTCGCCATCAAGCCGGATCGCCGGTCCGCCGGGCACGCCCCCCTCAAAGACGAGGTCGTGCTTCCAGACGAGGGAGGCGTGGCGGAGATTGGAGGACATGGGAAGTGAGAGGTGAGAAGTAAGAAGTAGAGGCGAGAGGGGAGAGCGTGAGGGGTGAACGGTGCATGGTGCCGCAGCTCCATTTCTCACTCCTCACTTCTCACTCCGAACTGCCGTTCCAGCCACCGCACCACCCTTGGCTTCCCGGCGATGATACCGTATTCGGTCGCGGGGCCATGCCCGCGTTCCCGGACGATCACGAACCGGCCACCGGCTTCCTCGACAAGCAGCCGGGTCGCGGCGATGTCCCACAGCTTCACCCCGTAGTCCACCACCGCGCCGATCACGCCCTCGGCGGCATAGGCGTGCCCGATGCAGTCATAGTAGCCGCGCACGTGGCGGTGTCGCCGTAACAGCCGATCGAAGGCCCCCGCCGAGCCGAACTTCGCGAAGCGGGAGCGGTCGGCGGCTGAAATGATCTCGTCGGGCAGCTTCGCCGCCGGAACGTCACGAAGCCGGAGGCGACGCCGGTTGCGCCACGCGCCCAGCCCCCGAGCCGCATGGTAGCGGTCGCCGAGCATGGGGAAGTCGATCACCCCCGACACCGGGCGGCCCCGATGGTGGAGCCCGATGATGGTGCCGAAGAACGGCAGCCCATGCGTCAGGCTCAGGGTGCCGTCAATCGGATCGAGAATCCACTGAAAGGGAGCATCGGCCTGGTGCCGGGGAAACTCCTCTCCGACGATCCCGTGCTCCGGGAAGCGGCGCTGGATGAGCGCGCGCAATCTCCGCTCCACCGCAAGATCGATATCGGTGACCGGGGAGAGGTCGGCCTTGCGGCGCACCGAAGGCCCCCGCCGCAGCCGGCTCCGCACGATGCGGCGGGCCTCGTCGGCGAGGACGTTGGCGAAGGCATGCAGCGATCGGGTCGACATGGGGGGAAGATAGCGAGAGCGCCATTCCGGATGACGCATGCGAACACTCGGTGCGCTCAGCTACCGATCGGCCGCTTCGCCTTGGCGAGCCGCCTGGCTGTAATCCCAGATCGCGTACAGCGCGACCGCCGCGGTGGCCCAGGCCAGCGGGCGGAGCAGCGGAGACTCCGTCAGGAACGCGACCAGCGTGAGGAGCTGGGCCATGGTGACGGCCTTGCCGCCAAGGCGGGCGGGTATGGTCATGGGACGGCCGAACACCGAGGTCACGACGAACGCGCCGGTCGCGACCAGATCCCGGAGCAGCACACCGGCGATCTCGTACCAGGTGAGGGTGCCCGACAGCGCGACTACAATGAAGGCCGCGAGCATGAAGAGCTTGTCCGCGACCGGGTCGATGAACGCCCCGAACCGGGAACCACCCAGTCGGCGGGCAAGAAAGCCGTCGAGCAGATCGGTCCCCGCGGCGACCGCGAGGATCAGCAGTCGCACCAAATCGTCCCGCATGACAACGAACAGCACCGCGAGGGGCAGGCGCAGGAGCGTGAGGAGATCGGCGACGGTCACGCGCCAAAGGGACCGTGACACCCGGCCTTGCCCCCCCTCTCCCCGCGGGCTAGCTTGGGATTCCGGCATCGGTTCCCTACCGCTCACCGCTCACCCCGCCCGGGCTATGGATCTCGAACTCCTCAAGAAGACCGCGATCTTCGCCGACCTCGACGAAGGAGAACTTGCGCGCGTCGCGGAAATCTGCAAGGAGCAGCACTACCAGGGCGGGCAGTATGTCTTCAAGGAAGGAGAGCCGGGCAACCGGTTCTACCTCATCGTCAAGGGCGAAGTACGGATCAGCCGCAACATCCCCGGCTCCGGTGAAGAGGCCCTGGCCGTGCTGCAGCCGGGCGCCTGTTTCGGAGAGATGGCGGTATTCGACCGCTCCGAACGGAGCACCGATGCGATCGCCAATGGCCCGGTAAGCCTGATGACGATCTCTCGGCCAGACTTCGAAATCCTGCTCGACTTCAACCGCGACATGGCCTACAAGATTCTCTGGTCCATGGTGCGTCTGCTGTCTTCCCGGCTGCGGGTGACGAACGACAACCTGAGATCCCTGCTGGCGATCTCGATGTTCTAGGGCTATCGGCTATCAGCTATCGGTCTCTGGAGGCAACCTACGAACAGCTGCGCGAATCCCCCGCGCCCCGGGGCACTGCCCGGACAGCCCATAGCTGATAGCCGATAGCCGATAGCCATGTTTTCCCACGCCCTCGCCGAACTCACCGGCATCACCGCCCCGACCCTGGCCGACGAGCACGCCCTGGCAGCACTCGCCATCGCGGCGGCCGGCGCCATCGGCCTCACCGCACATGGCCCACCCACTGCGCGCAGCGGACCCCAGGGCATCGCCATCGGGTTGCTCGGGCATGGCGGCCATGTGGTGCTGCACGCCCGACCCGCCGGCGGCGCCTGCCTGGTGGACGTCGTGACGCCGAACAGCACGCCGCCGGCCCGAGCCGTCGAGGTCATCGCCCGCCGACTGGGAGTCTCCACCGAATGACGAGCCAGCCACCTTCCGCCCCGTCCGTCCCGATGCAGAAAGAATCGCCCGATCATCTCGACGCCGATCTGGTGCTCAAGATCTACGA